>Ga0180008_1000204_pt1 | contig 58910 bp, 74 predicted proteins | sample MM_PW_MetaG_FD_121121 | JGI IMG/M metagenome (GOLD analysis project Ga0180008, IMG submission 121121) | Groundwater microbial communities from the Aspo Hard Rock Laboratory (HRL) deep subsurface site, Sweden - MM_PW_MetaG | ecosystem: Environmental > Aquatic > Deep subsurface > Groundwater... | reverse complement strand
GATACACCAGCGACGCTACAACTGCTAAAGTGACTAGCGGAGCATCATACATGGAAGGACAGGAAGTCTACGTGAACGTGCCAGGAGTCGCAGATACTCAGGGCGAATACTGGGGTAAGATTCGAGTGAAGCCGTGGCAAGGAAATCCCTTTACCACATGCCAAATCGAAACTATTCCTCAGTACGGACGACCAGTTGAAACCGGATCTGTGACTGTTGGTAAAACAGTGACTTCAGCAAGCTACATGGCTATTCGACTGTACGGTGAAGACAGCACATCAATCAGCACAACTGACAGCATTGCACTTAGAACTGAGAGAAGCAAAGCATCCGGCCTAGCGAATATGGAAGGATACTTTGAACTTGAAGTCAACAGTGCAACATGGCAACGGTTCGGAGGCAAAATGGATGTGCCGAAAACCGATCAAGGCGCTTCCGCTAGAACATTAACATCAGTGTTCTACGTTGAAGTGAACAGCACATCATTCACCTTCGACACATCAAAAACCTATGCAGGCAGCACAGTCAACTGGGCATCAGCAACCGCATCAGCAGCAACCAGCCGAAGATACTGCTTAGAAGTACCACTCGTAGAAACACGGGACACATACCCTGTGAAGATACAAGTATACTTCTACGCGAACTTCGACGGAATCACCAGCAACAGCGGATTAGCAATCAGCACAGCTTGGACTGACCTACAGAACTTCGAAGACACCAAGAACGGAGTAACCTTCGCAACCAGCGGAGCAAACGTAGGCTATAGCCAGAGTAAGACAAGCTCATTTTACGTCTACATTGTCGCGTAGGACGTAAAGTAAGCCACCTAAAATAAAATGAGCATAGTATGAGCGGCAACCCAAATCTCCAAAGTAGGATGCTTCCGGCTTGCTTAGAGCGGGTTGGAAGTATCTGAATTTTTTTTAGTTAGTTTGTTTCGGAGCAAGTGTTTGTTTTCGTTGGATTGTGAATCCGATGTGGGTCCAGAATTTTTGGATTGATGTTTTCCGGCGGATTTGTAGTTCGTAGCCTGTTTTGGTTGCGATGATGGGGCGGCCTGCAACTGTTCCACAGTTCTGTCCCGGTTTGATGTGTTCACGTATTGTTGAGATTATTTGCCAGTGGTGGTGCATGAGTTCCTGTACTAATAGTATGAGTTGGTGGTCTGTGTTAGCGAAGCCGATTTGATCATATTGTTTTTGAATCCAACCTTCTGAGTCGAATAGTCCTTGCAGCCATTTTGATGTATAGTCTGGTTTGTTTTGAAGAGTCTGCTCAATCTTCTCGAGCGTCATGTCTTGACGCATTTTATAAATCTGGTAGCTGCCTGCTTTTACTGCCCATGATTCAAATCCATGTCTCATTACGTGGTATGGGGTTTTCGGTCTGCCTGTAAATTTCTCTAGCAGCATAGCAAAGTTTCGCACAAAATCCTGATCTTTTGCATGTAAAGCGACGTTGTACTTGTGCCATTTGCCATTATGTTGTTGAAGTTGATAGATGCAGCCGTCGCCATATAGTACGCCAAGTAGATACCAGACGTCAGGGTCTTCCAGGGAGGGGGTGGGTCGGCTGACCTTCCATCCCAATCGAATTGCTTCATCATGTGATCTGAGAGGGATCTGCTCCTTTTTGAACCATTTCTGAATGATGCTAGTTGACACTCCTATTTCTCGAGCAATTTTGGTTAAGGTTTTGGTTTGGTAGAGTTCTATGAGTTTTTCTCGAGAGTATTGGTGTCTGCGATGTGTTGCAGGGTGGATGATGGGAAGTTTGTTTCTTTTCAAGTAGTTGTAGATGCTGGCGGAGCAGCAGTCGAGTTCTTCAGCGGTTTTTATTATGGATCGGGTTCGAGTGTATGATTCAAGGAGTTTGTCTTTGTCTAATTGTAGTGGACGCATACCTTTTATATGAAAGGTCGTAGTATTAGAACTTGATGTCGTAGTTCAGTTGCGAAGCTGGTAATGTGAGAGAAGTGAAGCGGAAGTCGAATCGAGTCACGCAGTTCGCAGTGATTTTCATATTTCTAATTGTGAGCTTGGCGGGTATTTACTTAGCGGTTGCCTCTCAAATGCGTACTGTATCTATTATTGATCTGTATCAGGATCAAGGCGGGTTTGATCGTGAAACCGTGAAGACTGTTGGTCGTGTGTGGTATGCGAGTGTGCAGACAAGTGATCGGTGGCGTGACGGTATGTTTCCTGAGGTTCCTGAATCTTACACTTGGTACTTTATTCTTGAAGACGTTGATCCTGTTGCGCGGGCTCCCCGGAGACTTCATGTGTGGACGCAGTTTCCCACAAACTTCTTGAGAAATCAAGTGATCTCCGTATCGGGGCAGGTGTGTTATGTGGTGATTGATGATGAGATGCAGCCCTACCTAATCGCTGATAATGCGTTACAGGTGTAGATTCATCAAACACTGAGTTATGGCTCATTCGTCGCTGGTGTTGAGTGGGATGTCTTCTTTCGTAGCTGCTATTTTTCTGTTAGGTTGCCTGATTGCAGCAGCATAGACGGTTAGCGGAAATCATCATTTTTCTGTTCCTGTTTCTAATGTTCACGACTTTCCTGAATTTGCTGAGTTTCGGTGATGCGAAAACTACTGCCGCGTATACGGTGTTCTATCAGATGGCTACTGCTGGTTGGTTAACAATTCTGATCTATATTGTGTATCAGAAGTATGTGATCGGCAGCTATTTGCCATTAGACTTTGATAATGAAATCACGAAGGAGAGTCTTATCAAAACTCTTGTTGCATACTTAGCTATTATTGCTACTGCTATTTTCGCATCTAGTTTTGGAGGGATGCAAGTGGTTGGTTGGAGTGGATTAAGCATAGCGGTTCTATTCTATATTCCGCGTCCTACACCTGCTGATTTGAGCACTATCACTGATGTTCTTGGATCAAAGTCGGTGGCGGAGTTTCTGCGTCAAAACTTTGTAGTAGCTCATGGTGAAGAGATTCTGCGTGTGTGTGGAGGATTGGTGTTGAGCAGTGTTTTCTACGCGAATATGCGTATGCGGCGTACATTATTGATGGCTGGTGGAAAACCTGTGACTTTGGGGGTTGTTCTCGCGCTTGGAGTAACTAACGCGTTGTGGACCGCGTTTCATGCTATGCGAGCAACTTCTAGTACCACAGCGTTGATCGGAATTTTTCTGTGCGGAATCATTCTCAGCTGGCATCTGCTATCCACTCACTGTGTGCTGCTCACTATTCTGGCGCATGGGCTCTACAACTACACTGTGTTGGTGCTGCAAGGAGGAATTTAGAGGGATTGATTTGAAATGAAGAAAACAAGAATTTTGGTAAGCGCACTACTATTGTGCGTAATTTTTGCTGGAACATTCAACTTTGTTACGTCTGTCGATGCTCAACCCACTTTGGAATCCGTGAAACTTCCAGATAGTATGCCTACTGCTTGGCAGATGGAGTACAACAACGGAATAGTGTGGTATGGTGGTTACTCATCTAATAATGGGTATATTGTGAAAGTGAATACTGCTACTGTGCTTGCTGATCCTGTGAGTTCAAGTCAAAGTTGGGTTACTGCACCAACATACTATCCGTTTCCCGAGGAATATCCAGGTGGGGTTCCTGCTTATTCTGGTGCTAGTGCAGGGGTAGCGGTGGCTGAGGGGTATGTTTGGAGTGGTGGGCAATACTCTGGCGGTGACACTTCTCCAACAGAAATATTGTCAAGGCTGAATCCGCTGACTGGTGCAGTTACTTACTACAAGATGCCTGTAACTGCAAAGGGGATACGTTCAATCCGATATGATGGTGCTGGTAGTTTGTGGATAGCAGCGAAACGTATTCACCGATTCTTCATAGCAAACTCATCGTTTCAAGTCTGCTCTGCTGAGATAGGCTTACAGGATTTGATGATTGACGGATCTGTGTTGTGGGCAACAAGTCCATCTCAAGGTCTTATCCGGTTCGATATGTCTCCTGTATCTGCTGGCGTGTATAATCCTCATACTTCATACGCTGTTTCATCGCCTGCTAATATGCTTGCTAAAGATGGGAAAGGCAACATCTGGTACAGCATGAATAATGTGCAGAAAGTAGCCAAGTTCAATGGTGCGTCAACAACTGAGTATTCTACACCGTTTGGTAGCAGACCTACAGGTGGATTGTATGATGCGCCCTATGGTATTGTGTTTGACGCGGAGGGGATTCTGTGGTGTGCTGGTTATGAAAGTCAACTTGCTCTGCGTTTTGATCCAGTGAAAGAACAGGTGCTTGGCACTCAAGCAGCTGACAACATGGTGTACTATCCAGTCTCGAATGGAGTTGACAAAGTGTATGCTTGGGGCCAAGGCTCAGTTTACATGAACGTCATCACTCTGGCAAGTGCGGTTGTGACAACGACAAAGACCAGCTACAAGACAATCACAATCATTGGAGATGGAACTACAGCATACGTTCAGGTTCCATTGTATGCTACTTTCACTCAAGAGCCTTTGACTGTCTACACTGTAACGGTTACTTCTCCAACAACCTTGTATCAGCCAACGACTGTTACTCAAACACAGACCGTAACTACAACGAAGACAGTTGGATCAGTTACGACTTCATCGTCAACAACATCGTCTACCACAGTGGTAACTACTGTTTCTGACGGTAGGATTCCAACTAGGATAGTGAATGTTGGAAATGACAGGTTGTATATGTGGGGTAGACTCGAAACTCTTTCTGGTCAAGGGATTGCTAACAAGAAACTGACTTTGAGTTGGATCAAGGATTACCCTGCAGGAAGCATAGGCACATTGGATGTATTCACTGACAGCAACGGTAACTATCGAACACAGGACTTTGACAGTTCATCCTACATCAAAGGCATGGTATCTGTTGTATTTGAGGGAGATGTTCAATATGTTACCTCAAGTTGGCCATGAAAATACATGTAAGCATTACCAGAAGTGCAGTAGAACGTCTGAATTTGACTCAACAAAAGAAACCATATACTGTGATGATTGTGGAGCTATCTTGGAGGTAAAGGCGAAATGAGAAGTAAGAAGATTCTAGCGTTACTCATTCTTCTAGTTGTTGTTCTGCCTTTCGTAGTACCTACTGTGAAAGTCAATGATGAAGGACAAGTGTCTCTCATTCCAAACGAGCTTATTCAAGAAGCTAATGCAGTATCAATCAAAACGAACAAAGTTGGCACAACTACTGCCAAACCTGTGATTCCTCAACCCTCAACTCTAGGTACTGTTACTGCACCAGCTATTCAGATATATCAAGACTCTAATGTTTTCAGACTCAACAATACAATGTTCATCTATGAGTTCTACAGGGGAACGGCAGGATACGATAAGGTTCTCAACAAAAACGGCGTTGTTTTAGTCTATGATCAAAGGCTTACGCTTGAATACTACAAAACAGCAGGGCAAGGATCTTGGGTTCAAAGAGGAACCCCGACAAATGTCTACTTGACCAAGATCAACAACTATTGGTATGAGGTCACAAGAACCTACAGCGATTACATTTCAACCTACTACAACGTCACGTACACAGTCAAAGCAGATGAACCAATCAAAATTACAATCACGGTGAAAGCAGGGCAGACGGATCAGTATCGTTTAGCTTGGGCGTTATCAGGAATCACTCAGACAGTGTATGCTGATGAAGAAGCGAACTCTGTGAGTAGGAACTATGTTACTTACGGTCAAGAATCTTTGATCAATCGATGGATTCGATTTGATTGGAATGATGCTAAGAATGCCGGATACTCTTGTACACCAACGTATTCAACTGTGGCGCAGGGTAGGAAGGCAAGCCTCAGTTTCGCGCTAGGAACGATCAACTCTGGTCAAACAAAGATTATTGATCCTTCTACGGTTGGAACAAGCACAGTGGCTTCAGGTACTCGTCTTGGATTTCAACGAAAAACTTGGTCTGTATCAGGGCTATTTTGGGTTTCCTACAGTGACGGAACAAATGCCGTCTATCGTACAAGTGCCGATGGAATCACTTGGTCTGCGGCTACTACCATGAGAGGGGGACTTGGATTTGGGGAAGAGTTCTCAGTATTTTTCGATGGTACGTATATTCATTATGCTGCTGCTGGCTGGTCACAATATGTCTATTACCGAAGAGGAACCTGTGGAACCGATGGAACTATTACATGGAGTGCTGCTGAGCAGACTATTGTTGATTTAGGTGCAAGTTGGGAGAACTATCATCCCTCAATTATTACTGATACATCCGGTTATCCTTTCATCGCCTATTGTGCACAGTATAATTCAAACGGAACAATGTTTACTTATGTAAATAAAGCATCAACAAATGATGGTACTTGGTCTACAGCAAGCGGTTTTCCTGCTCTGGTTCATACTCCATCAGCATACGAAATAGATGCTATGTTTGCTCAGTTTTCTTCAGGAAAAGTTCTTATTGTCTATGTTGATGGGGATAGTATTTGCCACTCAAAGTTATGGGGTGGAGTGTCTTGGGGTGTAGAGAAGTCTCCTACTGATGTGCCTTGGTATGGGTCTAGAATTTCTTTAACTGCTAATGGTGGAGCTGGGTTCTTTGCATACCAAACAGGTGATTTGAAAGTAGAAAACTATGATGTGGCAACGGATGCGTGGGCAGGAAGCCCTACAACTATTCAAGCGTCAATATCTACATACTCAAGTAGTTTGTGTGCTGATGTTGCTAGTGGCCAAACTTTTATTTTCTGGTATAGTGCACCAACGGCAGGTCATATTTACTACAAGCGTAGAAGCTCTGGTGGTACTTGGGATGCAAGTGCTACTGATTGGATTGATGAATCAACAGATACGATGGATGCTACATCGCTTACTGCTTTTTATCAGTCAGCATCCAGTCGAATAGGGATAGCATATCAAACAAAATCCGGTTCTCCTTACAACATTCGTTTCGCTTACGTTCTTCCACGCAGCACAACAAGCAGCGCAATAGCTTGGGGAGGAATGACTCATCAACACTATGACGGTACAAGATATTGGACTTTCTACCGTGATGGAACGTCATGGTTGGCTGAAGTCAGTGACGATGGAATATTATGGGGTTATCCACCGATCACTTTGGTTGCCAGTTTCACAAGGCCAGTTGCCTTCTATTGTGTTGGCACAACAATTCATATGGTGTATGGAGATTATGCATCGAGAACTGATGATGGATCTCTTACGGTTCATACGCATTATCGTAGAGGCGTAATAAGTGGAACGAGCATAAGTCTTGATGCTGAAAGAACTCTTCACACATGGACTAGCAGTTTCGTCTTCGGATTCACGTATCCTTCAGGACAAGGTGACGATCTTGTGTCAATGGAATGTTTGTACTATGACGTTACTGTGGGCACTGACAATCTAATTACGGTTGCCTTTTTCCGAAAAGGATACTTACGAGATGATGTGGATAATGATGGAGAATCATCCATCACTATCTATTCATGGAGATATGTCTATGATATCATAAAATCCACTGCCACCGACGGTTCTACATGGGGTAGCGTTACTGAAGCTGAGACACCTATCTACTGCGATGATCCCGGTACTCAATTATATGATTGGAATAGCGATTCTGAAACTAATATGTGTCCTGATGATAGTCTGTCCGATTCAACGAGTTATTTGACATACAATGTTCGCCCAAGACTTGCACCTTTAGCATCAGGGGTAGTTGTCTGTTTTGTCGCCAAAGATGGCGCGTTGAGTTATCATAAGAGTTCTGCATGGACAAGTTTCACATCTGTGGATGCAACAATTAAAAATACTAACGAATGGGGATCTCTGGCTGGTGGCAATGGTGGTGGAAAAGTTGGTTTAGCTATTCTGGATTCAGATGACACGGTTGATGTTCACTGGTATGATGGAACAACGCTGACGAGCGATGCTGATGTACTGGCCGCCACAAGATCATGTCCAACAATCACAAGCACCAACTCATCAGGTGGAACATGGTATCTTGCAGCGATCAACTCGACCCAGATCATGTATAAAGTGTGCACCGCCTATGATGGCACTTGGGATCCTAATCCGACAAATCTAGTTAGCGGCATCACATCACCCGCCTCGCTGTCAAGTGCGAGAATAGTGTACAACGGCAAGTTGCTCTTTCTTTATCAGAGTGGATCCGGAAGCCCATACGACATCAACTTTGGTGCGCTGACTTTGAACAGTGCGCCGAGTAATGACGGTTGCTCTTTTCATAACCTTGATGACACTGACAACATCTATGCGCAGAAACAGAACTATATCCTGAAAGTGAACACGTCTGATACAGATGGATATGCTGACTTCGTAACCATTGATGTGACAATTCAAACAGGAGGCGCAACGGAACGCATCACGTTTCGCTATACGGAAGGAACCGACACCTTCTCTGAATTGAGTGGAGACACATCAAAATGGACTTTGACCACAGGAAGCTGCATATCCTATCGATCAGGCAACGACGTTGACCTGTCCTTCTACTTACTGGCTGAATGGGATGCCACCGAAGAAAGCGACTTGGATGTTAAGGTAGTATCAACCGATGCCGCCTCTACGACTGACACTGACACATATGACTTAAACGTGGATGTTGTCACTCGTCTTGTAACCTCTAGTGTGGCCGCTGCGGATAGTAGAATTAATCTCGGCGGCTCAGCAACAATAATGGGAACCGTCTATTACGCGAACGACCCTGCATCAAACACCGCATCCACCAGCTATCCTCCTGACGCTGAGTTCACAAGCGTTGCGATACATGATGCTGCGCACAGTTCACAAGGCAGCGATGTTACAATAGTGAACGGCGCGTTTTCAGTAGCTTTCTCTATTCCTAGCACCGTGCAATCAAACACGTATCATGTGTATTTGGCGATGGCCGATGCGTCATACACGGATGCTGATGCTCCTGACGGTGACACAGTAGCAGTTGTAGGTGACAGGATTCGCGTTCTAACTCTTGGCTTAACTGACAGCCGAATAAATGCTGATGGATCCGCAACAGCAATCCTCTACGCTACCGCAGACTTGGAGTATGATAGTCATGCGCTTGGAGCAGGTGACAGTCTAACTATTTCAGGAATCGCTTTATCTTGGGATGCAGGTGACTCGCGGTTTGAGGGAGCAACTGCAACCAGCAGCTCCGTAACCTCCACAACGTATAATGCTTTCACAAGTGGCAGCGAAGCCACATATGGCATCACATCAGGCAACATAAACAGCCTCACCGTTACCCTAGTTTATGATAAAGTGCAAGCTGTTTCATACGCTCGAGCTGATGATCGAGCAGATATCAACACCAACGTGTTTGTGAACGTATCACTACGATACGCCTATGACTCTACAGCTGTAACTGATGGCACTGTAACCGTGAACAGCCTATCCGCCAATCACTTGGGATCAGGAGTGTGGCGTTTCACCAGTACGAGCGCCACCATTCAACTGGTCACTTACAATACTGTTGCTGCTAGTGGAAACACCTATGGCATTACTGCTGTTGATCAGAATGGTCAATCAATCACTATCGTCTTTGATCGCCTCACCGTTGCCTACAAAGCTGTAGATGATGATCATAGAAACGTGAACACTGCTGGTGAAGTTCGATTCCGAATATGCAGCGAATACGATAACGCCTATGTGACTGGTGGATCTTTGACAGTAAATGGCTCCGCAGCTACTTATGATGCTGGTGCAGGATACTGGAAACTATCTTCAACCTCAGCAACCGTCACAAAACGCTGGTTCATCGTAGATAGTGTAAGCTGGAATCTCTACGCTATCACTGCTCTCAATACGGGTGTGGCAACAAACTCCACAAGCATAATCTATGATCAAGTAGACTTCTATGAATGGGGAACCACTGACAGTGACAGTTTAGTGGGACGAAACACGGCAGCTCGAGTCTACATTAAAGCAAGATACGCCTATGATTTGGCCGTTTTCACATCAAACGCGGTCAGTATCAACTCCACCGCTGCTACATATAGTGTTGCAGACGGATACTGGTATGCGGATATTACAGTGGATGCGATCTCGAATAGAACTTTCAGCGTAACCAGCTTCACCGATGCTACCTATGATCTGACAGCGAGCACAACCAGCGCCACCGCGATATATGTGCAGTGGACAACTATCACCATCGGTACACCTGTAATTGTGGCGGCCAGCGGCACCTATCAAACTCAACTGAATGTTCCTGTCACTTGGGCTCATAACAGTACAGGTGTAGATTCAGGCATATTTACTGTCACCGAAAGCGGATCCACTCTCGGCACTGCAACCAGCTCGGCTGGAAACGTCAGCTTCACTTTAACCGGAACCTTACATGGCACGGGCACATTAACGATCACTGGCTCAAAAAGCAGCATTACTCCATACACTACTGGCAGCATAAACTACGCGGTTGGAATCGGCTCATGGTCTGCTACTGCTCCGACTGATTGGAGCATGGGCACATCCAAATCTATTCCTGTGAGCTTCGTGAACACTGCAAACGTGTCCTCAACACCTGTGGGGCTTGAAAGTATTCGACTAAGATTTGAAGTGCTCAGTGGATCCACTTCATATTTCGCGTATAATGCTTCCAGCTTCAACTTAACTGCTGGTGCGACACATAGCACAACATACAGTATGACGTTGACTGGAATCGCTAGTTCCGGCAGCTACACGCTACGAATAACCGTGTATCAGTTGGGTAGTGAATGGACGTTGAAAACACAGGACTACACGGTGTATGTGAGTGCGCCTACTGGTGGTGGAGAATCAATGCCTAGTGGCGATGGAGGAACAGTAATCACGACTCCTGGTGGGGTGAATGTGATGTTGAGTGTCAGCAACTTTCAAGACAGCCTCTATGCAGGTGAAACTAAGAGAGGCAACTTCGCAGTCACTTTCACAGGCTTAGATCAGCTGCGGATTGTGCGCGTGTCCGGTAACAGCAGTTGGATCAGCTATAATGCTCCAAACAGCACAGTAGCTTCACCCATAAGCATCCCCTTCATCGTCACTGCGCCTTTGAATGCGAGCGGCCCCTACCTCATCGTCGTCAACGTAGTCGGAGCTACGGCTGAAGGGGTAGAAATCGCATCAAACGGCTACATTCAACTGGATGTTGTGAACACTGCGCCTGCGCAGGAGTGGACAAACTATCTCCCTATCGTTATTGCGGTTGGGGGTTTAGGCATTTTTCTATTTGCTAGAAGCGAATCGCCTCGTCGCCGTAAACGTGTAGTAGCAAAACAGATGAAGCCACAACAAGTTAGGAGAATGAAGAAATGAACATTTCACGTAGCGAATGGAAAATGTTAGTGTCGTTTGCATTATTTGGGGCTGTGTGGATTTGGTTTGTGGTGCCCAGTCTGGTTGGTTCTGAATGGTTCGTGCAGCAGATTCCTCCAGTACAATTTCTTCTGGTTCAAATTGGGCAGTTTCTACTAATCTCCGTGTTTCTAGGGTTGCCTTTGAGCTTAGCTATTCAGCATCCTATGCCTAACAGTAGATTGCTACGCGCTAGTTTCGCGGGAATCTTGCTATTCAGCTTAGTCTTAGATCTGTGGGCTCCACCATTTCATGTGAATCTTGAAGGCGCTCTTGAAGTTGCAGGGCAATCATTGCTGGCTGGTGCTGGCATTGATGCGACTTTAGTGTATTTATGGTCCCATTTGATGCCGCAAATCGTTAACACCTCCATGATGTACTTTGCAGTCTACTTGGTGTCTCCCATACTTGCTCTACTTGCATCCGCTTTTCTTCTACGGCCTGATGATTTCAAACGTATGATACGTACTGCTGTGGGGTGATTTTTCTATTGTACCTGGCATATGTGTCAGGAGCGTGTCGCTGGAAACAGCGTCGTCAAGGGGCTCTGCCCCTTTAACTTCTCTAGTGGTGAGCATGAATGCCTAAAACGGGTAACTATCGCCGGGGAAGATCTCGCGAAAATTCGTTGAAATATCGGCTGTGGGATGCTGGATTTCATTGTGAGAGAATGCGTGGCAGTGCGGGTGGGCGGCCTGGAGCTCCAGTTAAGCCGATTGATCTTATTGCGCTTCAAAGTGATGGGAATGGTGGTTGCAGGGCGTTTTTCATTCAGGTGAGTCGTCATAAGCGGCACATCTCTAGTTTGGAGCGTGAGGAACTGACTCGATTAGCGGATCGGGTTGGTGCGGTGGCTGTGTTAGCATATATTGTGGATCATCGTTGGGTGTTTGAGTCTGCTACAGGTGTATCTGTGAAACTAAACCTTTAAGTAGAACACGTACTACTTCGGTAGACATTGACCTGATTTGTCTAAGAAGACTAAGCGTATTGAGAAAAGCGTGAAGCTCCAGCCTGCTACGAAGAAACGGTTGGAATCTCTGAAAACTCATCCCCGTGCATCACTTAATGATGTTGTTGAAACTCTTCTTGATTTTTGGGAAGAATCGTCTGTTGCTGTGCGTGTCGAGTTTCGAGAGAAACGGCGAAAGGAGAGTGTGATGAAATGAGTGCTCCGGCACCTAATCGGCCTTTCAAGGGTGATCCTGTTAACTTTGAGGCTTTAAAGGAACCTTGGAGCGAATACTTGCTTGATGATGGCAAAATTCTTCGCGTCAAATTAGTTCTGTTGAAAGTCATTAGAAACCCTGGAGAGTTGACCCCTGAAGGAAACCCTGTATATGGTGTTATGACTAATACGGTTGTAGCTGTTTTCAGTCCTGGTGAGATGCCGAAAACAGGTGCTAAACATGAATAAGTGGTTGAAACAGTGGCTTCTACTACAATTCACTGTACTTAGTGGGAGCCGTTGCATATGGTGTAAAGCAGTTTCTTGATGAAGATGTTGGAGAAAAGACCTGAATGAACATTCACCAAAAAATGGTGCTTGTTGCACTTTCCCTATTTGGCATAACGATGATTGTTGAGAAACTGTTTCCCACCGTTATCTATGCTTGGTGGTGGTTTCCTATTCCCTTCGAGATGTGGGTGAAAGCCGGATTCCTCTGCGCACCCTGCTTGCCTACGTTACTCGCTTTCGGGATTCTCGTTGATGTGCTGGTGGTGAATGAATGAAAATTCTCGATTTAGAAGACACTATAATTCATCATCTATTGTTGGATGGTTATCCTGCTGAAATCGCGGTTGATCAACTGCCAAAACATACCTGTAATGGGAAGAGCCAATACTCTAAGATGCTGCAAAGTCTTGCTGGACGACAGGTGATTCGAAGGTTGAATGTGCGTCGAAGCAGCCGGAAAAGTGATCGCGGTAGACTGATCAGTGTTTGGGGTTGGCATAACAAAGACACATATCGACGGTATGCATTGAAGTTGAAGCTGGAGAGGGGTGGAGCTAAGCGTTGAGTGAGCAGATGTTGAGGGTTGGGAGGCTGTTATCACGATCAATGCGCTCCATTCCCCAGACATTCCGACTTAAGAAGGCTAGGACTAGAGAAAAGGAGGCTGAGAAGCATGTCAATGCGTAAGATTGATCAGGGAATTCTGCTCGGGCTTTCAGCGTTATGTCTCATACTTCTTGTGAGTCTTGTGCAAAGTAACACAGCGTTGAATGATGTGAAGCTGCGAGCATTATCTAGTGATCAGCAGTTGAATCTAAGTCAAGCTAGTTTAACACAGCTGCGTGGGGAAATGGGATCTTTAAGAAATCAGGTCACTGAGTTGCAGACTGCGGTGAATCAGTATCGTGTTACTGGTGTATTTCTAAAGCGGCCAAGTCAAGATGAGCTTCGCAGCTTCTTGGAACGTGACAAAGTGGATGAAACTCCTTACTCTGAAGACAATTACTTGTGTATGCAATATTCCCGCGACTTGAAGCAACATGCTGCTATGGCAGGATTCAATTTCAGCGTGGTCCTGATTAACTTCAAAGCGCAGCGCATAGGCGAAACAGAGATGAATGCATACGGCCACGTAGTCTGTGGAACATTTCTCAGCAATGGGAACTTTGTGTATGTTGAACCTCAGAGTGATGCTGTTACCTCCGATTTGGTTAGTGAATTGAAACTGTTTTTTGGAGTGGACCAGTTGGAAACAAGTTCTGTTGTGGTCATATGGTGAAATCTGATCGAATACTTGTCTTCGGAATAGTTGCACCGATTCTAGTTGGACTTGTCGTAGTCTATATTCTAGTGGCTAAGCTGATGATGGAGGGGCTCTAATGCGACGTTTCTGTTCCTGCGGCGCTGAAATGGATGTTGTGCTGGAGCATGATGAGTTTGCTGGCTGGAAATGTTCTAGTTGCTTGAAGATGATGCGGCAACCCTTCCTGCGTACCAAAGAGGAAGAGGATGAGTTTTGGCGTAAAGAACTGCCTTTAACAAGTCGCGTCCTATTCTGCTACAGGCTTCTTCCTTTTGCTCCAATTCTAGTCCCAATGCTCATACTGAACAAAATAAGAAAAGGACGCTGAGAAAATGGTGGAAAGAGAGGCGAGGAACCGCAGGTTGACCGTGATTCACATCGAGACTCCTGTAACGCGGCATAGTGTCTCTCCCACATTCACTTATGGCCCCTCGCATATTTTTCGAGAAACTTGGGATGCGAAGCAGAATCAATATTTCAAAACTGAACAAGCTAAAGGGAAATCTGTAGCAGACATCATTGAAGCGATGAACAATTCTATTGTGCCAAAACTGCATCCTTTGAATGTGAGTATGGCGGTGACTTGGGGTATGCCGACGTGGATGTGGAAAAATGAAACTGTTCCCCGGGGTGAGTGGCGAGTTTGTGAATGGTGCAGCCGCAAACTGCCCATCCATCATTATCGGCTTCGTATCTGTGATTATTGTCGAAGAGAATCTGTGAAGAAAAATGGAAAAGCCTGATGTGAAGAATGTGAAGCGATACACTCAATGCAATCATCTGCTTGTAAGCCCCAGCTCCAGCCAACGTGTGTGCTGGTTGAAGAATAGTGGCAGTCGATGTTTCTGCCACCCTGACTTGGAGAGTGGACGTTGCGGCTGCCGCGTACCTCACACTCACGCGGTTATATTCGAGGTTGAAGAAAAATGAAGAAGAATCTAGTGAGAAGAAAAAGGAACGAAAAGAAGAAACGGAAACCAAAATGGAATATTAGTGGTCAGCAACGCATCTGCGGTAACTGTGGATTTGGAACAAATAATCCGTTGATTGCTGAGTTGCATGAAGGGCGGTGTCCTCGGATATGAGTGTTTCCGTTAGCAGAAGCGAAGTTGTATTTGAGCGACAAGCCTCATTGATTACGGTCCGTAGAAAGGGTGTGCCCCTATTCGTATATGATGCTGATGTGTGGATTGGAATGTTGAAGAATGAAAATGAAGGAGATTTCTCATTGAAGTTTCGCCCAAACAATCTAAGAGGAAACATCAACAAAGATGCTGCGAATGCTGAGCAGGTTGTGGGGTTGCCTGGTTGGAACAGCTTCGTTGAAGAGATGCGAGTGATTAATCAAGCGAAAGGCTGGTGGGATAAGCCGAGAACCGTTGGTGACTTAGTTGCTTTAATGCACACGGAACTATCTGAAGCGTTTCAATGGTATCGTATTCTCGGAAACGTGGATGAAATATTTTGGAAAGCTGATGATGAAACTGGTGGACAAAAACCGGAAGGATTCAGCATCGATCTAGCGGATCTTCTTATTCGAGTTGCTGACATGTGCGCTAAGTATAACATTGATTTGGAAACTGCGATCAGAACTAAAGTCGCGTTCAACAAGTTGAGGCCATATCGGCATGGAGGAAAAGTGGTATGACTGTTCTAGAATTGACTGGTTTAGTGGTTGCTGCATATTTGCTTTGGAGAATCTGCTCTAAACTATCATACTCAAAGGTGAGTTGCTGATGAGTCAGGTTTTCTCGAAACCGTTGGTAACAATGTTGCTGCTATTCACTTCTCTTGGAGGAATGTTGAGTGTCGGCTATGTGATTGGAACTGAAACCCGCCCACGGTACATTGTGAGCAATCTTACTGTAACTGAAGCGATCTATCGAACTGTGTCTGAACCGCAGTATTACACTGTCACGGTTCCTACAGCTGTAACTGTGAATGTGCCTCAAGCCTACACCGTCACTGAACGCGGCTATGTAACCGTCACAGTTCTACAATATATTGGCGCGGTAACAAGCACCACTTACACTGGCGGCAACATCATCCCGACCAGCGGCCCGATTCCTTCTGGCAGCATGGCGCAAGTCACATTCATACACTACAGCTGGAACACTTCAGTACAGTTGGATGCGGTTGCAGTGGATCAAACAAACGGCTTCAGCACCAGCATCTATCTTCAGCGAGATCCAAACATTTACAATCCAAACATTCAATACAAGTACACCGCTACGTTAGGCGGCTTAATGTCTGGGAGAGATTATGTGCTGATTGTTAGACGTGTGGGTGGAAGCAACGTGTTCTATCAACCGTACACGGTCAACTGTAATCTTCAGGTGACGATCAACTAAGGTGAACTATTTGGGTGAAAAGAAACGGCGACTGTATCATACGAAACCGTGGATGGTGGTAATTGACGTTGCTGGAACTGAAGTGGCTGTCTTTCAAGCAGAATGTGAACCGGGTAATGTGAATAGATGGCGGATATGGTGTGACAAATGTAGGTGCTATCATGGGCATGGTGCAGGGGAAGGTCATAGAGTGGCTCACTGTGTTGATGGTTACTCTGGTTACTATATTTCTTTGAATCCTGAACGTCTAATCGAGCGATTGATAATGGAGCGCTCTAAGGAGGACCGATTGCTGGAACGTAGAATCTTCAAAAGGTGACAATAAACTAGGCTGATCTGATGTGAAAGCTAAGAAGCGATGTTCGTGTTGTGGCGCAGGACATGACCTCGAATATCCTGGAACTGAAGTAGCTGAAAGAGTGGGGCGAAAATGGTACTGTAAGGAATGTTGGAAACATAGGTTGCATCTGAGTGTGGAGGAAAAGCGTATTCTGAAGGTTCTAGTAGGAACTCAGCGCTATGTACTTGAGATCGAGTTTCAGGAGATTAACGGCCGGAATTATCGAAAATGGCGAATGCTGCGAGCGAAACGTCTGTCTCAGTTAACGGGGCTGGAAAAGAAACTACAAGGGAGTTGAGGCGAAATAAGTGAGGTTAAAGTCTCTGTTGAAACTCTCAGTATGGAGCGTGTCAAGTTTCTCATCGATCAAATCAAATCAGTAATTCCCTCATTAGATGAACTAGCTAACGTAAGCGATGAGATTCGGGATCAAATTCAGAAGCAGATCGCTGATTACGCGCTCTCGATCAGAACAACGAAGCTGAAGCCGGAGGAATTGGAGGAATTCTTCAAGAAACCATACCTGATTCAACCGATTCCAGGGAAAGAGCAAAGCTGGTATCTGATTGCTCCCAAATTCATGGATATTCAACTAGGCTGGCTCAGCAACGAAACTAGCAGCTACCGCGTATTCCTGATCAACCGCTACGTTGAATGGATCGGCGGATTACCTGAAGAAATCAAACGCCAACTAGGATTCAAACCTGCCCCCGATCTGAAACTTGACGGTGAATCATTATCAGGCGGTCCTAGAGCTCTGGATGAAGCGTGGAGAAAATATCGCCCATTTCTTAAAAGTAAAGATGAGAAAGAGATCCTAATCAATAAGCGACGCAGCTTCGAGCTAATCGCAGCACTAATCAAAGATGGCATACTCCCCTTCACTCCGAAACCAGTCAATCCCGAAGATATTGTAGATCGAAAACTGGATTTTGAGCTTCGAGATTATCAAAAGGAAGCCTGGAAAGTATTCCAGAAATACAGCAACGTCGGAATCTTTTATCCGGCGAGCACAGGAAAGACAATAATTGGCCTCTACCTAATGACTCACATCAAACCGCCACACCTTGTTGTAGTTCCTACAAGACTCTTGCAGGAGCAATGGACTGAACGTATACAAGCACACACCGATCTGAAGCCTGAAGAGTATGTTGTAGCAACCTACCAAATGGCGGTGAAACGATACGGGAATCAAGAATGGTCAAGTCTGATTATTGATGAAACTCACCATCTTCCTGCTGATCAATTTTCCAAATTATCCTTTATCAAACGTAAATACACTTGTGGTCTTAGTGCCACGCCACAAAGAGAAGATGGGAGAGAAGAATACATTTTCAGCCTTACAGGTATGCCTGTTGGTTTAGGTTGGGATCATTTCAGGCAATTAGGCATAATCAAGTCACCGACCTGTCATGTTTGGATTGTTAAAAACTTTGAAGCGAAACTGAATCAGTTGAAGCTACTATTGGATCCTGATAAAAAGACGTTGATATTCAGTGACAGTATTGAAATTGGTAAGACAATAGCGAAACGATTCGATCTGCCTCATGTTTATGGAGCAACAAAACAGCGGCTAAGTGTAATTCAAGATACAAATGAAGCTGCCGTGGTTGTGTCAAGAGTTGCAGATGAAGGCGTATCACTGCCTGATGTTGAACGTGTGATTGAGGTCAATTGGCTTTTTGGAAGTCGCCGTCAAGAGGTTCAACGATTCACGCGGCTGCTACATGGAACTGGGAAAGGTGAGGGTGAGCATCATATTCTGATGACTTTAGACGAGTATGTACATGATCGAAAGCGGCTGTTCTCAATCATGGATAAGGGATTCAAAGTGGAGATTCATCGTGAAGGGATTACTGAGAAAGCGTTTACAGGTGTATCGTCAGCGCCTCGGACAAGAGCGCCTGTGCTTAGATCTGCACCAACTGTTACTCATGCACCTGTAATATCATCTCCTGAAAGTTTGACGGGTTTGCCTGGGATGCAGAAACTGTACTCAACATTAAGTGAACCGCAGCAACGTCTGATTGCTCATCTTAGTCTGCGGGATGGTGAATGGCACTCGACGGGGAAACTGTGGCCTTTTCTTGGTTATGCGACTTATCAGGGAATGATTAACTCAATGAATCTTCCTGAGTTGCTGCGTCGTCATCTGATTGAACGGAAACCAGGGATGATTCGCACGAACTTCAAAGGCTTGAAAGAATGATTCGATGCTTCAAGGTGAACGGTGAGTCGTTTCGCGCTGTTTTGAAGCGCACTGAAGATGGATGGTGGCTAGTGCGTTGTGTTGAGCATTACGGGGGCGGAGTCTCCTTTTATCATTGGGAGCGCGGTAGAACTGTTCAAAGTGCGATGCGGAACCTTGTTCGAGCAATGAAGCTGTGTCGGTCTTCAGCTACTGAATATTGTAGCCTGTCGGAAAATTTCCAGCGAGGCTTGAGTGCGTAGGTCCTAATCAGGTAGGTCATTAGGTCCAAATGGAGACTATTCGGTTGATGACAGGGCCTAACGCCTAATCTGGCGAAAAGGATAAGGTAGTTCTGTCTGGCCCCCATGTCCAAGGTATTGAATGCCATAAAAAGAAATGAAGCCATCAAGATAGTTGTCACAATGAGCAAGACTAGATAGAGACATCTACTGATACTCAATCTAGTACCCCAAAGACGAAGGCCAAGAATGCAAGAAGACCAAGGCCTTGTGCGAGTTGAGTATTTCCCCCTTGGTAGCTACTCCACGCCAAAAACCCAAGTACCAAAGCTATGATGACGTATGTACCCCCCTTCTTCTGTCGTCTAGACAACTTCGACCCACTTGCACTATCACCTCCTTGCACCGTTTAACCCTAATGGAAAAATCAAATCATTCGGGACCAAGTTGTTGCCTTTATCAAGACGAAACACTCTGAGACATCAATTTTTCCATTGCCTTCATCATGATCTGGTGGAGTGAAGTCGCCTGCCTATACGGGATATAGTCGCTACGAATACTTGGGTGGCGGATGGACCGTCAGTATTAGTTGCTTGGATAGGGTACAAGCTTAAGGTCAACAAACAATACTGGACCAATCGAGAGTGGCAGCAGAGATGGAACTCGATGTGTGGGAAGCAAGGTTTGCGTCAAGGGGAGGAACCTACTACTTTGTTCATAGAGCCAGTGATATCATACCGATCTCTGACCTAGGTAGGGAGGTTGAACGCAATCCCACAGCTCGGGGACCCAGAGTTCGCTATGCAGTCGAGCTACAACAGGATGATACGATAGTAGAGGTCGAAGTTGGCTCTGCAAAAGCCACACGAAGAGGACAACGTGGGTATCTTCACATTGAAATATCTCCGGTAGCGACATTGCAGGGCAAACCGCAACAGGACTGGCACACGATACTAAGACACGCCCCGCAGACGACTGTGGACTCGCTTCTTGCATCACCCATCATATCGCCCTGGATGAAACGCCGCATTAGGTCTTGGGGAGTTTGGCGCTAACCGGACCGCCGAGACATTAACATCAACTTGAAAAGAACAGGATTGTAGGAGTATATAGGAGAGTACTCGGATTGGGATTGCAAGGACCATATCCGTTGTCTGAAGCATCATTACGAGTTCTACCAGCGAGCATGGGCGTGTACGTCCTTTCGAGAAATGGACGCGCAGCCTCGTATGTCGGGCGTTCTGATTCTGATCTGCAACAGAGAATTGTCAGCTCTGCATCTGAAGCGCACTATGTGGCATTTTGGTTTGATTATGCCTCATCTCCGATGGACGCATACAAGTATGAGTGCGAACTCTATCATGAGTACGATCCTCCCGACAATGAGGCCCATCCGGCGGTGCCTCTAGGCACCAATTGGCGCTGTCCGATTCCAAGTTGTTCTTGGAGTTAGTGCGAACCTAAGAAGCATCACGGACCTATTCTACCTGTTATCTACCCAGACGCGCTTGCCGCCCTGAAGTTCATTTAGGTCCTAATCGCTTAAGCTTTTTAGGCCACTGTAAAGATGCCATTCAAAAACCAAGATGTGGTCACTTGATGTCTTTGAGAGCATCTTTCAGCGGTATGATGATCTTGTTTTGGAGTTCACGCGGAATATCTGTTTCATCTGTCGGGTCGTAGAGAAGATCGGTTCCTGGCCGCGGTTCTCCAATTCTCACATCCTCGTCACTTCTGACAAGCTGAATGAACTTGCAGCTTTAGAATAGTGTTTCTAATAAAATCAAAATCATCTTTCATCAATGTTCTACATGTGTGACTTGATCGGCGATTCTGTCTATTGATTGTTGAGTTTGTGATTCAAGCGGGCCGTGAAATCTAATGTCACCAGTGTATAGAATTGATGCGTCTGAGCATTCCAGCAGATAGGCAGTTGCCCCTGCCACGGAATGATCGACAGCAAAAGGATAGACCTTGATTGATCCTATTTCAAAAGGAGCGTCAGAATCAAAGCACTTGAATTGGCGATTAATCGGTGAATCTTTGGGATTCACGAGAGGACGCCGCTTGAAATTGTATATCTCAGTTTCGATGCTTCTTCTTCCTGATTCGATCAAGGCCTTAGCATAAAGTGCAGTAATCTCGCTTGAGTAGATGGGGACTCTTTCATCCAGAAATGAGATGTTTGCTGAGTGGTCGTAGTGTATGTGTGACAGCAAGACGGCATCTATGAAGGGTTCTGCTGATGGTTTCTTTCCGATCATCGCCAGCAAATCAGAGCGATAAAGTTCAAGCCTCTTCGGGATCAATCCTAGAGCCAGAACGTCAATAATGCCAGTTGCAGTTCGTGGTTTAAGATACTCTTCAAAGTATTTTTGATATATGGAATATCTCTTTCCGAAGTCCAGAAGCAAACGTGTATCTTTGTCTTCGACAAGGAAGCAGTTTCCTCCGATTTCGTTGATGCCTCCCCAGAAAGTTATTGTCACCACGGGATCATCTGCCTCCAAAAGAAAGTCAAATCGCTAGCAGCATTTTCGGGTCTTCTCATGTGTTTCGTGGAAAAGATCGAAAAGATTGTACGAAGTCCCTTAAGTGTTGGAAAAAGGTAACAAAAGGTAACAAAAGGTAACACTGTTTTGAGCAAGGCCGCTGACATAATCGGAATGAAGCTGGCTCAACCTGAACGAAGCATCAAGAACATAGTCACTGAGCTGCGACAGAAGTATCCTAAGCTAAACTACTCATACGCTCGACGTGTTTGGTCAGAATACACGCGTGAAAAGGTAACAAATAAGGGGGTAAAAGGTAACACTTTAAGGGGTAGCCCATCGACCTCCTTGTCTGTTGGTGCTTTGCCTGGTTTGGTTCCTGGGGGTGGGTTGCCGTTTGATGTTCATGGTTGGAGTTTTGGGAATCATGTGACTGGTAGGTGGTATGTTGCTTGTCCTGGTGTAATGTGTGATAATCGGAATGAGCAGAAGCGGTTTCAGGGTTCTTGGTTTAGTTTTGTGATTCATAAGCAGGGTAAATGTGCTGTATATCCTCTGTTTAATGCGCCGCCGGATCGTTGGAAGGGGGAGTTAGAGGATTGGATTTCTAGTTGGATGGGTGTGGATGCTGCTAAGCTGTTTATGATGGATTTGCGGGAGGATGGGCGGCGTGAGTATGCGTTTAATACTCCTGGGGTTCCTAAGAATGTGAAGGTTCGGATTCGAGGGTTGGGTACTTTTAGTACGGATACGACTCCTTTCCCGAATGGGACGACTGAGTTTACAGCTGATCCTGGTTTTGGGAAGTTGATTGGTGAGGCTCGGGAGGCGGCGAATACTGCTGTTCAAATTAGTCGGAATGCGTTGAGTGTGTCTGCTGTTACGTCGGAGCAGTTGGGGAAGTTTGCTGAGCAGTTGGAGTTGCATTATCAAGTGTTGATGGGTATTCAGAAGGCTATTGAAAGGTTGGTTGAAATTGAGTCAGAGAAGAAAGAGGAATGATGGAATCAGGGGTCTATCCGCTGACTAGGGTTGAACATCAATGTCGATTGGATTTGTATTGTCTTGGATATTCTGATCGTGCAATGGCGCGTTTTCTTAATGTTCCTAGGAGTGTGATTTGGGATTGGAGGATTCGTGTAGGGTTACGGTGTAATCCTCCTCATTGGATGCGTTTGGGTTTGGTTATTGGCTCCAAAACGATTGAGTCTGAACAATTCAAGTTCAACTCGGTGTGTTACGCGAGGTTGATGAATACTGGAAGAATCATTGAAGGCCGAAAGATCCAATGAGGATGATGTGATGAGTCGGGCTCCTTTTCAATCCTGTTATCGAGCGTTGATGCGGCAACGGTGGTTCTACGGTTACAGGTGAATGGGAATGGATTGGAATTGGGATCCTTCAAGTAATCCGTTTCATGATGCTGTGATTATGCGTTTGCATCTTCGAGGTTTTCATGTGTTGTCTCTATGTGCAATTGATGTGACTGAGCCTGATGATCAAAGGAAACCGAAGAGAACGGTTCCTGATTTCACATGTCTCTTTGGTGTGGCGTGTGATGTGCGGGCGAAGGCAAAGTTGGCTGGTTACATTGATGGTAAGGTTCATCTTCGTCGCGTTAGTGAGACTCGAGATCTATTGTTACGAGATCGACTGCGGGGTCGAGGGTGGGTTGTGCAGGCGGAACCGTATGAGGAAGATACGGAGATTGAGCGTGAGCGTGTTACTGCGGTGTTTGTGAAGCATATTCGAGGGATGGTTGAAAGGTTCGGTGATTCGCCTCAGATTATGCGATAAGCCATTGTCGCAAACACTTATATGCTACAGTGAACCCACACTTCATAGTGGTGATAATATGTCAGAAATGAAATGTCCTCAATGCGGATTCGCTCGATCTGGGCAAGTGCCGACCGGTCAATTTTTCTGCCCAACCTGTAATAAAACCGTGATCTACAATCAGAAAATACGTGACGAATATTTGCGTACTCATCCCTCTGATGCTGCTCGTTGGAAACCTTTCTAAGCTATGCGCGGTAGAGTTGCCGATGGTGCGTTCTGATTGGATTGCGCAAGGGACTCGGAATCGCTTTAAAGTTCTTAAGGCGATTCCATTCGATTTTCATGTGACTCGCGGGGATGTTGTTAAAAAAACCGGGTTAGGATACAACACAGTTCGCGGCCATTTGGAAGCTCTCGTGGATCAGGGTAAAGTGAAGTCTATCAAGGTCGGTCCTGTAGTGGGCTACTGTCGAACAAGAAATGGTGACAAGAAGAATGACTGAATGTGGACGGGTAAACAATGCCAAGAAGTCGTAGTTGGATCTATGTTAGTAATGAGAAAACGAAGCAGACTGAGATGTTGATTGCTGGTAAACCTGGGTGGACTGATCTGATGCGTGGGTCTGTTGAGAACCTGTTGAAACATCTAGGCGTTGTCGGTGATTTTCATGTTCTGTTGATTGGTTCGGTGGAGAAAAAGGATGAGTGAACTGATCTTGGAGAAGATTACTCCCCAAATGTGCTTGCACCGTATATCTCTTTTTGTCGTTGTTGCGGTAAGAAGATGCGTAATGGCACTCGTAAGAAGGCAGCACTGATACGCCTAAAGGTGCAACTCTATGAATCCAAGAGACACTAGAACCCCACGCCTTTCAAGGATGGGAGTATGTCAGTTAGAATGAACTCTGAAGAAATCAAGCGTCTATTGGAAGCTCAGAAAGACAGTGTTTTTCCCATGTTAACGGCGTTTCTCATGGTTGATGTGGGGCTTCGCGAATGTGAAAAAAAGGAAGATTTGGGTTGCTCTCAATCCGCTGAGGGGCAGATGTTGAGCCAAAATAAAAATGGGTGATGCTGCTATGAGTACCGCTCGGAAAGAAGTTTGGAAACCTGATGAATGTCAGTTTGAGCTGCGGAGAGGCTTAGATCCTAACCGTAATCCTGTGCATTGTTGTCGGAACTGTCAAGGTTTCGCGTATTGTGAGGTTGGGCCGAAACGCTATGTGAACCCTGATGAACCGTTACAGGTGTAGCATGAGGACGGACTTGCTAATGTTCTTCTGTAACCGATGTGGTAAACAACAGTCTGACGATCAGGAAACCTTGGACAATCTCTGCTTGACTTGTGTGCTGAAGCCTCTGTTTCTTGGGGGTGATCAACGGTGAACTTGTCAATAGTTCACCAAAAATAAGGAGTTGGACGTATCGGAGGCTCTGACACCGTTACGCTTGAATTGGCTCGAGCGTTGCAGGGGATCGGTGTTGATGTTTCTGTGTTTTGGCATGAGTGGGGGCAAGAGTTTCAAGGCCATGAATTGTTCTCTCTGAAGTTTCCTGATTTGAAGATTGTTAATTTGCCTTGGCGCAGTTGGAAACTGGGTAAGATTCATGATGCGGACGTGGTGCTTGTGAGTTACCACATTAATCCACGTATCGGATTCATGTTAACGCGGCTTCGTAAGAAGGTTCCAACTTTTTGGTTGAGTGGTGAGCCGAATAGGGCATTGTGGGAGCGTTGGATTACAGGTGTAGCTGGTGCTGAGCATTATCGAACAGAAGTATTTCGTAGCATGATGAATGGGCTGTATGGGAATTCTGTTGGAAGAGTGTTGTCTACTCGTCCTATGTGGGATCTTGTGTGGGGTGCTGCGAGTCTGTTGGATTATGAGTATGTTCAAGGGTTTGATCGAATTTTCAGTCAAAGCAGTCTTCAACGGGGTCTTCTTCAACGAATCTATGGTCGAGACTCCGTGGTTGTGAATCCTTGTTCTGATCCTGCGGTGGCGAATGGTTACCGGATTAGTTACGGGGATTTCTTTCTTTGCGGAGCTGCTTTGGAGCGTAGTAAGAATTTGGAGCGAATAGTGAGTGCTTTCAGATTTGCGCGTGAGAAGACTGATTCAAATTGCCGTTTGGTGCTTGCGCCGCCTCAATATCGCGCCAGAAGTGCAGTTTCAATCCAAGAGGGGGAGGGTGTTGAAGTGCATCCGATGAGTCGAAGAGAGTATCTTCAGGCTTATGCGGGTTGCTGCGCAGCAGTAGCCGTGAGTTTATGGGAGCCATTTGGCTTAACCTTTGGGGAGGCTGCGTTATTCAAGAAGCCTACTATCATGTCAACTACGAGTGGTTGCTATGAGTTGGTGGATGAGGGGGTGACAGGGTTTGGGGTGAATCCATATGATGCGAAGGATTTGGCGACGGTTTTCATGTTGTTGATGTCAGATTCAAAAATCGCTGAGGATGTGGGCGAAGCTGCTTATGGTAAGGTTTGCTCTCAATTCACTATTCGTCACATGGCTGAGCGTATTCAAGGGTTGATCGAAACCTACTTATAGTCGTCTATATGTAGCTAAATGTGGCTATAGTGATGGTTGATGGTTCCTGAAGCAATAACCACCATACAACTTAAAGTCAAAACGAAGAGTCTGCTAGAAAAATGTAGAACTCATCCTCGAGAGACTTTTGATGACATTGTTTTGCGTCTGATAAAAGTGTACGGTCAGACAAATAAGGTCTAGTCATGCTCAAGCTCGACGTGGGCTGCGGATCAAAACCTCATGGAGATGTTAACGTGGATTTTGAACTAGCTCCTTCAGCCCACCGAAGCCTTGATCAAAAAACAGTGAATGATTCCTCATTGAAAGCGTGTGAGATTCCAAACCTCATCATGGCTGATGCTCAAGCTCTCCCTTTCCATAACGATCTGTTTGATGAGGTTCTCTCATCACACACAATTGAACACGTAATCTCTCCTGCTTTGATGCTGTCTGAACTTGTGCGCGTGTCTCGAGATCGCGTCACTGTTTCCTGTCCCTGGTGGCTAACTGATAACCGAAAACTGAAGGTCTGCCATAAGCATCGATTCAGCAAAGAGAAGTTGGCTGGAATGCTTCAAAATGCTGGCTGCGTCATTATTGAATCCAAATACTCTGCTTTTAGAAAATATCCGTTTAATCATCCGTTCCTACCATATCTGTTTCAACTGCCTATGGAAATCATTGTGTCTGGTAGGAAGATTCATTGAACAAAAATCATCTAATCGCATTCGCAGTCATAATTGGCTTAGCTACTATCTACTGGAACACTGTACTGTTTCTGCCTGGTATCGTTCAGCATAGTGACAGTGATCTGTTGGGGGATGTGATGCTTGTTAAGGAGAAGATGTTGGAGCTTCGCAGCGGATTTCTGGCAGTTGGAGATTTCTGGGTTAATCGCGGTGGCGGTTTTCCGGCGGTTCCTGAAGACTGGATCACACACATTCCTCATCTTGTCGCTTTAGGTTTCAATGGTGTTGGCTTTGATCCCAATGTTGCGGTGAAGCTGGCTCTATTCGCATTCACCATACTTGGAGGCATTGGATATTACCTGTACGGATTCAAACTACTGCAAGATGAATCCGCGGCCCTGATCGTAGCGGTGGGGGTGATATTCAGCAGCTTCTTTTTTGGGCAACTTGAACATCTTAGCATTTATGCTGGAGCCTGTTTGCTCAGCTTCTTTCTGTTGGCTCTAGAATGTTTGATTGAAGACGCGAGAATAGTTCCATATCGCTCGCAGGATCGTTTCATCTACTTTGCTGGTTTCACAGGGATCCTTGTTGCGTTCACTGAAATGCGAATGGCGATTCTTGTTCTACCGTACATTTTGATTCGCCTCTATTATAGAGGAAACAAGACGGGGCTCATCAACTGTCTCAAGTCGGGAATGATTGCGGGCACATTCAGTCTCATTCTCTACTTTCCACAGTTTCTTCATCTCAGCACAGAAATGCCTGATGAAATCAGCAGATACTCCATTGTGAATGCGGTTCGACTATTCGTGAAGCCCACACCAACAAACGAGGTTCTCGACGTATACGTTAGCGCCGTTCTCTTCTTGTTAGCTCTGGTCCCGTTATTTAAGAAGGATATGTTCGAGAATCGGGAGCATCGCATTCAACTGTTAACAGGCCTAATTTTCCTAGCGTTAGCATTCGGCAGCAACAGCCCCATTAATTTGATGCAGATGCTACGAGCGTTTCCTCTTGCATGGGCTTTTCGTGTGCCGAGTAGAATGATTCTCATCTTCCACGTTTCAATAGCTGTGGCCGGGGCAATTGGACTTATTGTATTCAAAGATAAGATTCCATTCAAACCCGCCCGCCTCTTGACGGTTGGCCTTGTCGTAGGAGTGCTTTTCTTCGAGTTAGCTGTTCCCTTAATGCCTACACCTGTAGCGTTACCAACTGCGCCGAAAGCATACGACAATCTTCCGTTTACTCTCAAGGAGCTTGATGTCGTCAAATGGGTTGATAGTGAGAATGTTAGCTGGACGAGTGGAACATTCCAGTTGACGGGACCAGAAGGGCGTATTGTTGAGATTCCAGCATTATGGTCTTGGAATCTTGCTGCACACTACTTGACTGGCTTGGATGTGTTGACTCATCAGCCGCCTCGATACGGCACATTTCCCCCTTCTCTCATGTTTGCGGAACAGTACCATAATTTCATTGCTTTGAAGAAGTGGAATCAAACCGATTTAGCTCGAGAGGCTGCTTTGTACGGGGTTCAATATGTGATGGTGCATTACCCTGATCCGGTTGAGAAAGGATACAAAGAATCTGCGAAAGGCTTGATTCAACGGTTGGAAAACGAATCTGTTTTCAAGAAAATCTACGACGACAAAGAAACAGCAGTGTTTGAGAATCCTCAATATGCAGGTGAAGCATTGGCTGTGGATGCATTATCTAAACGTCAAGTAACTGCTGTCAACTGTGCGATGAAGGATCGTTTCTACTATGTGCTTGAGGGTGAGTATCCATCACCGAAGAATGTTTCCAGTTTCGTTGTTGTGTTAAGTCAAGGCTATGATCATGGTTGGATGGCGACTCTGAACGGTGTGCCTGTTGACACGTTCAACTATGAGGGGTTGATTGGAGTTTGGGTGCAGAACACGGTTCCTAAACCTATGAATTTCTCAACTGAAAATGGCTATTGGATGGTGTTCTATGATGAGAAACAGCACTGTGTGATGTGGCAGGTCAGTTATGATGATGGTGTGACTTGGCTTCCTGCTGAGCGATTGTCTGTAGCGCCGTTCCGAATTGAGCTTCATTATGTCTATGGTGACTTTGTGAAGTGGGTGATGCTAATTCTGTTTGCTGGTGGTTGTGCTCTACTGCTTGCAATTAAGCGGGGGGTTGTAATGAAAGTGCCTTTGATGATTCTTGGGTGGGCGACGGTAGTAATTACTTTTCCTCTGCGTCGTTGGGATTTAGCATCTGACTACTTATCCACTGCCATTTTGAACGCTTACAATATCGTCTTCTCGTTTCCTGTTGAGGGTGTGATCGCTCAAATTATTCCTTTGCCGACAAGAACTCTCATGTGGATTGGAGTAGGGTTCATTCTAGCTCCTGTACTGCTTGTTGTGTTTGAACATATTGATTTAGAAGTTCGGTGGATGCGCGTCACATTACGTCGTATTCTTCCCATAGCTGTTATGATCGCGGTTGCAGGTGCATATGCGACTCGTTCAGTTCTGCTTTCCTCTCTTGCAGTGATTCTCTTCGCAGCGGTGGTTTTGAATGAAGCATATGAGTTGTGGAGAAGCAATGCTATCTAATTTAGAGATCGGTGTTGCTGAAGTGTCTCTGGAAGGTAAGAAGAACCTTCAGGAAGCGATCAATTATGCGGTTCGTTTGGCGATGGTGAAAGCAGATTGGCGTAGACACATCCAGCCAAAGCTGCCTACTTACATCAAATTCAATATGTGCTGGTGTGATTTTCTGCTGCCTGGTATGTGTACTAGCCCCGCCGTTTTACAAGCCGTTATTGATGTGATCAAAGACCATGTGGGTCCAATCTATCTTATTGAAGGTGTAGCGGCAGCTCATCAGAACTTTAAGAAAGGTTGTAGAATCAATGGATATGATCTGTTGAAAAACTGTAAATTTCAAGTCATTAGTGAAGATCATTTCAGGTTTACAGAGTTCTCTCTTGATGACGTGCCTTTTCCAATTAAGCTGCCCACTTGGCTAGTTTCCTGTAGAAACAGTCATAATTACATCTCTATTGCTCCAGTCAAGACGCATAGTGTCACTGGATTCACCGGAGTAATGAAGAACAGTTTCGGAGTTTCCCATTACAAGCGTGTTCTCTACCACTTCTATCTCGAGAAAGTGATTCAAGGTATCAACGAGTTGATTCAACCCTGTTTCGGCATATTAGATGGTACGGTGGTGTTGGAGGGCAATGGTCCCGCAAACGGTAACTCTAGAGAACTAGACCTGATCGTGGCCTCACATGATCTTGAAGCTCTCGACAACTATGGCCGTCAACTGATTGCTGATTTTGAGCCAGCGAAGCCTCAGAAATATGCTGAACTCATGTTCTGGCTAATGAAACATCAGGTTACTTGTAAGGTATTGTTTGATTGGTTGTGGCCGTTAGGAGCATTTGGTGTGAAGATTATTCGAAATTACTGGTATTGGAGTGAAGGTGAACGTGAAGTGAAAAGGTTTCTGGAAACCTCAAAGTACCGTGAAATCTATGTGAGGAATCAAGAATGACTGAGAAACCCCCAGTGAAACTGTTCGATTTCGTATGGGATTGTGTCTGTTTATTCACTGGCCTAATGTTGATTCTAAGTATGACTCAACAGGACACTTCTCTCTTTCGACTCCTTTTCGGTGTTGTTGGTGCATTATTGATCATAATTCCTTTGAAACATCTATGGAATGATAGTAAATGAAGAAAGTTGTTGTGATTGGTGGCGGATTAAGTGGACTCGCGGCTGCTTGGATGCTTCAAGACCATGACTTTGATGTGACTGTACTGGAGAAAGAACCTGAACTGGGTGGATTGGCGAGTTGCTACAATCTGTCCGGTGTATGGATACCGAAAACTTATCATCATGCAATCGGTAACGATCAGGTTCTACTAGAAACCCTCGATGCTCTCGGAATCCCCGTCACATGGAAAGAAGTGGACGTTGGCTTCAATGATGGAACCCTCACATATCCCTTCAAGAAGCCTACTGATCTGTTGAAGTTTAAGCCTCTCAGTATGATTCAGCGGTTGCGTTTCGGATGGCTTGTTCTATCTGCAATTCAAGGTTGGAACTGGCCTGGTGTTCATGAATCTGTTGAATCCTGGGTAACGAGAACTGCGGGGGTACAGGTGTATCTGCGTCTTGTGAAGCCTCTTGTTGAAAGCTACTTTGGCGCAGGCTGTTCAGTCGCCGCCCGGTATCTTGCGAATCGTTTTCACAGTGAATCTGCTTCAATTAAACAGCTAGGACATACCGACTTTCATCAGCTGGTCCAGAAGTTGAGTGAGAACGTGAACTGTGTTACAGGTGTAGATGTGACTCGAATCAATGATCATCGGATTATTGGGCAACGTAACGGTGGCTTAGGTAGCATAACAGAATTCTATCCCTTTGACTATGTTGTATCCGCAATTCCGGTGCCTACGTTGGCTAGGGTTCTTCCTGAAAACAGTCTGCCTTTTGTGCCTTATCGCGGTTGCGTCTGTCTGATGCTGTACTTCAAACAGAAAATCCCAGGATATTACTGGCTGAATGTGCTCAGTAACAGTTGGAAGCCTCCCTTTGTCTCAATATTCAATTGCAGTGAATTCAATGATCTTCCAGTAATCTATGTGGTATCTTACTTGACTCCGCATAGTGAAGAGTGGAGAATCACTGATGCTAGTCGAGTTGCTGAATCAATGAGTTGGCTTGAAAATATGCTGTCTGTATCTGCTTCAGATCTGGTTTCCTATCGAGTGTATCGGAACGCTACTGCTACTCCCGTGTACTCAACTGATTATCCGAATCTGCCCACTCAGATTGGTGAAAGAATATTCTTGGCTGGAACCAGCATGATTTACCCTAACATTCGCATGTCAGGCACTTCAATGCAGAGTGGGTTCAAAGCAGCGGAAAGAATCATGGAGAAAGAAGAGAAATGAAGTTTGAATGTAAAGGTCAAATCTTCTATAATCTAAAGAATGCAACGGACAACAGTCTTGCGGATACGATGTATACTAAGCGTTTCAACTCTGATTTTGAGCGCCTTTTCTCGCTTAGAGGATTCTACGTCTTTCGCTCAGAGAGAACTCGTCAGGTCATAATTCTAGTTACATGCAATAACTTTGTTCTCGGGGAACCGAAATGGAAAGGATTCTATGTTTATGCTGATGAAGATCTGGATTTGACTTGGTTACTGAAAGCGTTTCCATATCCAAAATTTGAGGAATCCTAGATGAAGTGTTGTCCTAAGTGTGGAAGTCGAATCGATGTTACTGAGCGAGAGCTTCAGATAGCGAGAGCTCGAAGTATGGCTTTTCAATGTGGTCAATGTGGAGCGAAACTATGAGTCTTCTACTTGATGTGCTGCGGAACCGGCTTGTGATGGCAATTCTCTTCGTCACATCTAGATGCAATTCACATTGCTTAACCTGTTTTTACTCGAGAAGAGCATCTGGTAATGAGTTGACGGTTGAAGAGTATCAGAAGATTGCGATGAATATGCCTCATTTCAAGCAGTTGATGATCAGTGGAGGGGAGCCCTTATTGCGAGATGATCTGCGTCACATTGTTCAAGCATTCCTAGATTACAATCATATTGAATACTTGACGGTTCCCACAAATGCTACAATGCCGGAACGAATATACGATTTCTCCGAAAAGGTGCTGTATCTTGACGCGGTTAGGATAGCGGTTAAAGGGCGAAGGCTGAAACACTTCAACATTGCGTTGCCTGTTGATGCTGTAGGTAGGAAACATGATGAGATTCGAGGGTTTCCCGGGAACTTTGAGAAGCTAGTTGAGACTTTACGTTTACTGAAGCCTCTCCGTAGTCAGTATCCACTCTTCAAAGTGAGTACAGTGACAACAATATCGTCCTTTAACGAACAGCGTCTTCCTGAGTTGATAAATCTGCTCAGCATGTGGAAAGACGCGAATCTTATTGATAATGCTGCTGTGAACCTGTGCAGAGGCCAACCGAGAGATCCTGCAGCTTCAAAAGTCTACATTCCAAACTATGCAGCTTTCGCTAAGATGTTGGATGCTGGCAAATTCAGCTACGGATTCCGAGGCGCGAGTCTTTGGAAACGGAAAACGAGGTATCAACATGAACTGATTGAACAGATCTATCGTGAGCAGAAGCGTGTTCTACCCTGTTATGCTGGTGAAATGGGTTTAGTCATCGATGAGTTGGGGAATGTGAAGCCCTGTGAATTGTTGGATTGGAATCTGGGAAATCTGCGGGAGTTAGACTATGACTTTCGCAAGATCAAATTGACTGATGCTCAACGTGATGAGCTCCGAAATCGTTGCTACTGCACACACGAATGTTGGCTTGCTCTCAGCTGCCTGCGGCACTTCAATAGGTGGGTACTATGATCATCGGGTTCGGTTGTATCAATGATATTGTGGCTCATCAGCTGCGAGTCAGATTAGCTAAGAAATATGGCTTGTTTGGGAATGTGCCGATGTTTGGCGGGTTCAAGTTGCATGAGTTGTATCCGCCTGCAACCTCAATCATGTTGATGATTCCTCTGCAATATCTTCTGCCCCTATACTTCTTCTTGTGGAGTTGCGTGTTTGCGCCTGACTTTTCATTAGCGGGGCTTTACTTCTGTAGTTTTCTGCATCTATGGATCACTTTGAAGGTAGGGCGGATCTCTGAGAGTTTCGGTTTACTGTTTGTTGCAGCCTCTCATCTTATGCGGATCTATGTGGTGCCTTTTTCAATGGAGTTTCTTTCCGGTTTCTTCTTAGGGATTGCGGGGCTTTTCCATCCTACTGCTTTCCTCTGTGGGGTAGCACTATGGGGGATCCGAATACTGCGTAACATCGTAGAAATGCGATTACTTTCTTACCCATTTACGCCTGAACTGGTTCGTTACTATGTAACTTGCCTGATTCCTCTGCTTTCAATTAGTGCTGCTGCGGTAATGGCTTCGTGGTATGTTCCATTCATCAGAAAACGTAAGCAGCTGCCGTTCTTAGGTGAGAAGCGGGGAGACAAACTGTTCGGAATCTACTACACCAGCTACCTCTCAATGATCAACCTGGCGGTGTTCATCCTTCTTCCCAAGTATGCGTTGCTCTGGTTCTGTGTTACAGCTGTAGGTTATAGTCTGCCTCTTTTGAAGCGAGTCAAGTTTGTTCAGCGGTTGCGGGAACGGGTTGCTAATGCGCCTTTGAATCCCCCGGTTGAAAAGTGGAGGATTTGGACTCTTGACGATGTTCCAAAACTGTATCCGAAACTTGACTCAATAACTGCGCCTGTAATATTGTTGAAGTCGAATCGAGGGATTTCTATGCAGTGGGAACTGTGGGCTTGCACCCTCTATCTACTTGAGAAGCGGGGGATTGTTGTGTATAATGGGATGATTGAAACTGAGGTTCTGAAAGAGAACCTTGAAGCCCCTCTTCCAGATCTGCCGTCATACGTATTGGAGGAATTGAAGTGAGTGAAATGTACATCAAGTTCGTGTTAGCCGAAAAACAGAATCCGAAAACGAAGGTTTGGGATATCGTTACAAATGACTTTAACGAAGATATTCTAGGTCAAGTTCGGTGGTATGGTCCTTGGAGATGTTATAGTTTCTGTCCTGATCGTGAAGCGAAAACCTTTGAAAAGAAGTGTCTTCGAGACATTGCGACATTCTGTGAGAACGAAACCAAGAAGCATAGGGAGCGTTCAAAGAAATGAGAGAGCATCGAAGTAAATGTAGGAAATGTGGACGATACTAATATCGAATTGTGAAAGGAGTGTGTCCATCATGCCGTTGAAAGCCTCATCTGCTCAAAGAAAGCAAGCAGAGCAAAGACAGTTCGATGAGCATCAAGAAGTTTGCTCTTTCAGTATAGGTGCTACGGTTGAAGGGTATCCAGTTGATATTTATGTGCCGATCTATAGTTTGAACAATGAATTACCAACGACTCGACTGAGTAGAGCTATCCGAGATGCGGTGTTAGTGTTAGCTGGATTGAAAGCGAAATCACCTGCGGATGTGGTGACGGATGCTTGAGCGATTTATCTTGGCTTTGCACCGTTTCTTCTACGGTAAATGTCCTTTCTATGATGTTTGCACTAAATGTGATGAGACATCGTTTAGGTGTACTCATAATGATGGAAGTTTCTGCCGGATGTACCGAAAAAACATGAGCTTTAAGGAGGATTGCGAATTATGAAAGCTACATTGTATGAATGCCCGAAGTGTGAAGCATTATTCAGTTTTCCCATAATCTGCTGTCTTACATGTCGATCTCGAATTAAAGCGAATCGTGAGCGTGTTGAGCTTTGAAAGAAGAGAAACAAATTCCTCTCAGCATGAAACTCGGCATCGCCAAAAACTACATGCCTACTGCTTGGTGGCTTCTACGTAACCGAGGCTGGCGGCACTTCTACAATTTCATGTACACGAAAGCGTTTGTGCCTACGGGTGAAGGAGCAGGTGGAGCGTTTCGCAGCGTTCAAGCCCGCCTCTTTCGACATTGGCCTGAACTTGCAGGATTGCCGCGGCAAATTGAAGTGGAACAAGACAACTACTGTCCTCAAAAATGCTTCCAATGCGAATTGAGTTATTGGGCCGAGAAGCCTGCTTACTGTGATTTTGCCTCTTTCATGAGTATTGTTGATGATCTCCCGGTCAAATGGATGAATGTCAGTGCTATTGGAGAGCCGTTTTTGAATCCTTACTACTTGATGAATTTGGAGTATGCGAAGTCGAAAGGAATCTTCCTGAATATCGTGGATGATTTTCGCCTTGTTACGGGTGAAACTGCGAATCGCGTCTTAGATCTGGGTATTGATAGTTTCTGGATCAGCTTGGATGGCGCTACTGCGAAGACTTACAACATTGTTCGTCAAAATTTCAACTTTGAAGAGATTTTGAGTCATATTCGTGAATTTATTGCGAAGAAGACAGCGCGAAAGCAGCCTGTTCCAGAAATATGCTTCCGATACATTGTGAACAAGTACAATGTGAAGGAGATGCCTGATTTTGTTGATCTTATCACATCATTTGGAACGCGTAAAGAACTTGGGGCAGGTAGTCGAATCGAATTTGCTTCAATTCTCACATTTCCCGAAATTCAAGACCTATATCTTGAAAAGATTCCTGAAGATATTATTCAAGAAACAGAGAAGCGGGCTCGAGAGAAAGATGTCTGCGTTGTAATGAGCCATCTAGAGAAGCCGCTGTTGCCTCCGATGAGTGAATGCTTGGCCTGGATGGAACCATTTGTAACCGCTGATGGCTATGTACTGCCTTGCTGCGCAATATTGATGAGTAATAAGCGTAGTTTTCTGCGAGAGTATAGTTTCGGATACGTGAAAGGGCATGAGTCTATTCGCCACATTTGGAACACGCCTTACTACAAGTGGTTCAGAGCAAACGTGATGAAAGGCACCGAGGTCCCTGCTTTGTGTAGCGGCTGTAGAGCCTATAGCACTGAGGATCGTGAGAAGCGGTATGGTGTTGATCGGAGGACTCGTCTTGACTTCTAGTGTCAGTATCATTATTCCTACGACTGGTCAGATTTCAAATGGACTCTATCTGGCTCTTGGTCAGCAAACTCATCTTCATGACATTCATCTGTCCAATCATCCTGAGCTAAGCATTGGTGGTGCAAGAAACTACGGTGCTACACAAACTAATGGTGACATCTTAGTCTTCATTGATAGTGATGTTCTGGTTCCACCGGATGCGATTGAGAAGATTGTTAGGAATATCAATTGTGGCTTTGATGCGGTGATCGGGATCTACGGATTGGATATTCCTCATAAGAACTTCGCGTCACAATACAAGAACCGTTTTGTTCATAACTCGTATATGAAAAGCTCTGATACGCCCCGCTTCTATTTCGGTGCGATTGGCGGCGTTACGCGGAAAGCGTTTGAAGCAGTAGGTGGTTTTAATGAAAGTCGATTAGCTGGTGAAGACGTGGATTTCGGTATGCGGCTAGTGAAAGCAGGATTCACAATCTACTTGGATAAAACGCTTGAAGTCTCACATTTAAGACGGTACAGCTGTAAATCTGTACTACTCAACGATTTCAGGCGAGCTCGAGATTGGACATACCGCTTCTTCGGGCGATCCAGCGCAGGTAACGCTTCAAAGACTTTTCTAATGAGAATCGCGCTATCTTACTTGACTGTTTTCACTTCGCTTCTGGGCCGCATTCAACCCTCTTTGGATTATGCAATAGTGTTCCCGTTCGGGGGGTGGCTCTACCTGAGTCGCGTTCCTGTTGATAGCATCAGACTGTATTACTCTTCGCTAATGTTCACCTTTCTGGATGATCTCGTTTACGGGTTAGGTGTTTTGAATGGTGTTCTCTGGAGAATCATCAAGCCGAAAGAGAGAGTTGAGGCTCCATACTGTTCGTCCCCAATTGAACAAGTCTCAGCAATCTCCGGCAAAACAAGATGATTGAAATGAGCGTGCTCGTAACTGGTGCGACAGGTTTCGTGGGATCTGAACTCGTAGAGCAATTGGTGAAGAAAGGCCATGAGGTCTACGTTATGCTACGTCATACAAGTAAACGTGATTTGAAGCCTCTTGAGAGTGTGCTGGATCAGGTGCGGTTCATTGAAGCTGATCTCACAGATTACCATTCGGTTCGATCTGCGGTGGAGAGCAGTCATCCTCAAGCTGTGATGCATTTAGGTGCGCTTACACCTGTACGTTTGAGTTTCACTGATCCTTTCCCCTTTATGCAGGTGAATCTACTTGGAACAATGAATCTAGTCCACGCGATCATCAAGTATAGTCCTGAAACAAAGCTGATCGCCTCATCAACAGCAGAAGTTTACGGATGGCAGCCTGAAACTCCCACTCGAGAGACTGCACCCTTTCACCCATCCAGTCCATATGGCGTATCAAAAGCAGCGATGGATCAATACCTGCAAATGGCGATGAAGGTCTACAAATTGAAGGCTGTTATTCTGCGCTGCAACAATACCTATGGGCGTATTGGTGAATCAGGGTTCATCACTGAATATTTGATTAAGACAATGTTGGAGGGGAAACCAGTGTATCTTGGGGCTCCTGATCATGTTCGAGATTACATGTATGTTGATGATCATGTGGCTGCGTATCTGTTGGCGCTTGAACATTCCGGTCCTGATATATTCAATGTATCCCCAGGCAATCCCGTGTCGAATGCTGAATTAGCGGAACGTATCAAAAAACTGACCTGTTACACTGGCAACATTGTTCACAGTTACCCTCCAGGGTATCCTCAACGGCCAGCTCCGTTAGATACACCTTACATTGTTCTGGATTCTTCCCGCATACGGAACATGTTAGGTTGGAAGCCTTCTGTGGATTTGGAGAGTGGTTTGCATAAGACTGTGGAAGCGTGGGATGTCAGGATGCGACGCTAGATGATTGACGTGATCAGTCTTCTACTGTTCGTTGTGGTTGGCGCATATTATCCTGTGATGAGTTACTTGAAGCAAACCGTGTTTCAAGGCCACGCTGACTACTTTCATCCAATGACTTATCTGAAGGATCCGATGCTGGCCGTTGCTCCGGTAGTTCTGCTTGCGATTGGCTTAGGTGGATGGGGTTTGGAAGCCTACTTGCGCACGAAATTACAATTCAGTCAAATGTATGCTTGGAGTGCAATCATCGCTACACCTGTAACGATTGCGGTGACGTTGTTCACCTTTTGGCTAAGTGAGAAATATTTGATGGATAAGATCAATTGGTGGGCAGCGCTTATCTGCGTGATCGGTGTAGCAGTTGCCGCATATGGAGCACAGCATCTTCTCGGATGAACTTGAGTTTCAATCTCCAAACTAGAAAGAAATACTCGATGATGTTTCGGAGGTCTAGTTTGGATTCTCCTTGTCTGCGTTCAGTGAAGGTGATGGGGGTTTCCTGTATTTTGCCTTCTAATCGTCTGGCTGCGCATAGCATTTCAAGCATGAATACGTAGCCGTCGGCGGAAATCTTCTCTAAATCAATTTTTTTGAGAAAATCTGTGCGCCATCCTCGATAGCCGCTTGTAACATCTCTGTTCGGCAGGTTCAATACATGTCGCGCTAGAAAGTTTGCGCCTCGGCTGACCAGTTTTCGTTTTAGAGGCCATCCTTCTATTGCTCCTGATGGTGTGTACCGTGAACCGATAACTAGATCTGCGTGATCGTTGACAAGTTGTTTGAGAATATGTGGGAGTTCTTCCGGGTGATGGCTTAGGTCAGCATCCATTTGAATGAAAACATCGTAGTCTTGTGGTAGTAGTTTGTTGAATGCGAGTTTGTAGGCTGCTCCCAGTTCTGTTTTGCCGCCTCGATCTATGAGGAAGATGTTTGAATGTTTCTGCATGTATTCTTGAACAATTCTGGCGGTTCCGTCTGGGCTTTGGCCATCTGCGATGGCTATGTCACCTTGAAACCCTGTTTTCTCCATGATTCCTGTGAGTGTGTCAAGTAGTGGGGGAATATTGAGACTTTCATTGTAGGTGGGGATGATTACACAGAATTTTCGCACGTTTCTCGAGAGAAAAAAGGCTGAAAACGTCCTCTTCCATAACTTATTTATACTATCTACACTACTCTGATAGTTAACCTCCCATTGAAGCAATATGTCAACTTTGGTTGAAACCGAAACGGTAACTCCGCGGAAGCCTGAGCAGGAAGCGACGACTATCCCCTCTCACTCTCCTACTCCTCCTTCCCGCATATGTCCTGAGTGTTTGAACACCAGTGAGCAAAAGGGATTTTTCACGGATACTGAGGGCTTGTTCTGTAAGCAGTGTGGAATCCAGCTTCGTGGACCTGCTCTGCCAAGAAGAAGCCATGATGAATCGACTGATCATGCTGCTACAAATGCGCTGCATTATCGCAACAGAGCGTTAGGTGGAGACATGTCATTTAATCAAGTTAGGGACCTGTTGAATAGAAATGGCGGCGATTATCGAGATGCAAGGGTGATCAGTGGCTTGGCGAACGAGAAGGATGTTGAGGCTCCTGCACTCGCTCATGCTTCTAAAATCTTGGAAGAAAACGGGTTGAAGTATACTGCGGTTTCTCCAAACCAGGAAAGCCGACTCAGCCATATCATTGGGGAAGATGTGGGAACAATCATTCGGAAATATTATCGTTGGATGCAAGTCTGTGATGGCTTTGGTAGAATTCATAAACGATACGCTCACACAACTATTGCTGAAGCCTCAATAGCGTTACAAATCACTCAAGAATTCAAGCATTTACCGATAACCTCATTGCCTCCCTGTTTCAGTCAGTTCAAAAACGGGGTTTGCGAAGAATGTGTTCTCTATGTGCCTCCAATGTTTCAAGGTGTAGTCAAACAATCTTCTTGCGATAAGGAGTGTGAGAAGTGTAAGATTTGCAGTTTCGCGGTGGATTGTCGTAAGAATCAGATATTGAGTTTTCTGGGGAACTGCGGCAAAAGAGATATTGAAGTAATTGGAGAAGTGGTGTATAGTTAATGCCTACTGAAAAAGTTGAATTGGAAAAGAAATATTTGACTAACACTAAGAATCTTGTTGGAGAACTATATCCTGTTCTCTTAGATGCTGACGGTAAACCAATTGACGGGTTGCATCGTCTTGATGAGAATCCTAGTTGGGCTTCTAAGAAGCTGCGTCAAATCAAGACTGAGAAACAGCGAATTCTCGCACGCCTAGTCGCTCACAACGCGAGAAGACCAATTAGTTTCGAGGAACGTCAAGCAGATATTACCGCTCTGGCCGAAGAAATGATGAAAGAAGGCACTCCGCCAGAACTCATATCTACGGAAATAACTAATTTAGGCCTGTTCACTGGTGCGTATGTTCGGCTAATGTTGGGGGATATTTTCAAGCAATCCAATAAGGCCAGAACGCCGAAGCATTCCCCTGAAGAAGTGAAGGAAATGCTTGAAGTGGGAAGATCCGTAGCAGATAAGTCCAAATTTACACAGGAAAATCGTGGTTTTGCGCAAATGACTTGCGCAAATGAGGGTATAAAAAGGGGAGAGCTTGAAATCTCTGCGGATACGCCTGTAGCTACTGAAGATGCGGCTGTAGCTGCTCCCACGCCCCTGGTCCTCTCTCCGAGCTTCTTCGACCCTCTAAGGCTGCATGGCTCAATGATCTGTCCTCACTGCGGAGGAAAATTTGAAGCCTCGGAAAGTCTCGAGAACCTGAAGGTTGAAGTCATGAATCCCGTATCCTTCATTGAGCGCCTTAAAGTTGAATTGTCGCGTCTAGTCTAGGCATGATCTTGATTAGGGACCCCCGCCTAGGCTTTAGCGAGGAATTGAGCAAGAAACCCCACATCCATTCATGGGTGGGAGCTAATCACGTTCACACCACTTTTCTTTTCTAATAATGAGCGCGTTTTCTGTCTCTTAAGCATAGAATCGCGCAGGCTACGAAAGTGATGAGCCAGCTGTTGTTGATGTATAATTGTCCTAGTTGGAACTCGCCTGTTACCAGTAAGTTACGGCTGTAGCTGATTCGATTCAACAGTCGGCTTGAATCTATTTGAGTGAAGTTGGCGACTTTACTATAAAACGGCTGTAAATTCAATCCATAGATTGAATTTATGCTTCCTAAATCCCCTGTTTTCGTGTTGTCTGGAGTGGCTGCCCATTGATTTGTTGTTCTCATTTGTTTGTCTAAGCTGGATTTTGCGCGTGTTGTGATTTGAGGGTTCAGTCCTTGTTTCTCTAGCTGTTGGCACCAGCCTATGAATTGGTTTGTGTAGTAGCTGCTTCCCCATTGGCTTACTATTCCCCATTTCTCATTTTTCTCCATTTCTTGAGTCATATATTCTGCCCAAGAACACATGGCTGCTGATTCTCCTCCTGCCTCGAAAGGTGGGTATTCCATGCTGCCTTTAAGCCACACTAAATTGACGTAAGCTGAGAATCCATGTATCTTGTTGTAGCTTACTTTGTTTGCTAAGATTTTTTCTGGTACTATTGATTGCCAATTCCACTCTAATATGTCTGCTTTGTTTGGTTGTGAGTCGCGCCAAGTAGTGTATTTGGCTTTGATGGATTGATATTCTCTGCGTAAGTTATTGGCTATGGCTTGTGCGATTTGGGAGTCTGTACCGCTGTATTTTCCTCGTCCTCTTTCATATAAGACGAGGTTGCTAAGCATTTCTTGTCCTGTAAGTATGGCCGCGATAGTTGTTAGTGTTTCTTTATCATTTTGAGTCATGCTTTTTGCGAAGTCACCGTGAACTACAAGTTGATACTGTCCGCAGCTATGAATGGATCCTATGTCTAAACCTCTTATTGGTGAGACTACTTGTGTTTTCTGTCCGGTTGAAGGATCATACATTTGTGAGCCGATCACTTTACCGCTACTGTCAACAACGATGGTTGCCGGGTTATAGTAGTTCTTTGTGCTGCCTGTTACGCCTACGCCAATCATTGCGTACCCTGGATTCTCTATGACTATTACTGCTCTACTGTTGTCATCTACCGCCATCATAAACGGTGAAGGTGTCATCGCAACTATGAATGGTGGTTCAGTGTAAATGAAACGAATGTTTTTTGCCTGTTCATAGATGCTTAGATATTCTGGATGATTCTTATCTGACAGTAATGATTGGCTTGGCGGCAGAGCTCCGAAAACTTGTTTTCTTGATAGATCTGCGGTCTGTGCCTGGCTCCAACTCATTTTTCCTCCCCAGGTAAGTGACGGATCGACCAAGTATGTTTTGCTTGTGCCATCGTTGAGATCTTGAACTGCTCGGTAATCATTGAACCAAAGCGGTTTCGCATATACCGCATCAACATAAGTTTCGCCCATGTCTTGTTTCAAACGAGCGTATCGCTGCCACTCTGGAACATATCCTGTGATACAGGATACTAATTGTCTGCTGGCGCTTTGAGAGTTGATGCTCCAATCAAATCCTGAGTATGGCACTACCCCCATTACGTTGTATGAAGTGTGTGAATCCGGGTTTCTGTCTGTAGCAAGCACAACATATCCGTAGCCATAGTCTCTGGCTGTTTTAGTGGCCCACTCATGATCAGTGAATACTTTTTGAGCCAACGCCTCTCTGGTAGGTACACCCTCATTTTGCAGTTTTTCTCTGAAAACATACTTTCCACTGGAGTCTTTTGTATCCCAGAGAGCATCGCACATTTGATATGGGTTGCCCATATTCACTGTTCTGGCGTATCCTGGCTGTCCTTGAAGGTAGTATTCTCCATGTTGCTGTGGGAACTGCATTATTTTATCATTCATTCCTGCGATTGAGCTGACACGCTCGTTAAGGCTTAGATCTGGGTTTACACTGTAGTATCTGCCAAAGTTTACGCCTGGATTTCCAAGTTCATAGTTAACGGATTCACTGGAGCTGTATGCAATTTTTGGGTTTGCTCCTAATCCGGCTCCCATTGGTCCCCATCCTGTTGCTTTGCCAGTTACGCCTGTAGCTCTGGCTGGAACAGTGTACGTGAGCTGTGCAGGTGTTTTGACTGCTTCTTGGTAGCTGGTTTGAGTGTATGTTTTAGTGTTCGGATTGTATGCCCAAATTGTTTGTGTGAGTATGTCTGGTATTTCTGATAGTCTTCTGCCGCCTGTCCAGAAATCGCTTGCTATGTCGCTGATTGCTGTGGAGGAAATTAGCATTGCTCCGTATTGTTGCCATTGAAGTAGCATGTCGCTATTTTTCATCCAGTCGGGTGGGGGAATTAGATCATTAGGGGTTGCTGAGCGTATTCCCCAAGGCATTGCGTAGTCTTGGCGGAGTGAGTGGGTTATTGGGAGGTTTAAGGCATGAATGTTGAGTAGGAAGATTCCTATGATGGCTAAGGTGAGTGTCTTGGAGTAGTTCATGCGTTTCTCAATCTAAAAATGAGGCGAAAAAGCGCTTTGTAGCTTTATGTATTTGTATATTAGGAGGATTGGGTTGCCTCTCAGTGAACAGAAAGAGGATGGGAAGCGCATCGAGGAAACCAGTCTCGGGCGTATTCCCACTCCTTTACATGATGAAATGAAGGCGGCAGCTGCTTCACAGCACATGTCTATGAAAGACGCGGCTGCATTGGCCGCTAAGATGGTCATCACCGTGTTGAGGGGGGATGCTCGCTTTGGATGGGATACATTAAGGCGAATTGAGGCTCTTCGGAAAGCAGGTGAACCTGTTTTACAAGTGGATTTCAAGCAGCGGGGAGATCTGCATCAAGCTATGGCTGAAACGCATGTGACAGTTGAACGCCTCACTAACTATCTGGAGCAGTTGGAAGCGAAAGATGCTGCTTGGGACGTGGAACATGCGCTTAATGGGGGTGGAAACACTGCGTAAGGCTGTTTTGGCCGGATTAGTGGTAGCTATCTGCGTAGTTACGGGCGTAGCTTTCCTTCTAAGAAATTGGCAGAAGCGTTGAATGGTGAATGGTGAATCTCCCTGAGATCCGTGCATCGCATTCTAACGCTATTATTGATGATGCTTGTTTCTGTGCTTAGTTTTGTCTCTGTAAGAAGCTCCACAACCTATCTTTCTTGGGTGGAAGAGTTTGATTATGATAGTTACTTGAATGTTGGATCGTCATGGAGTAATCCTTGGCTTGTAGATTTTGCTCAATCTCTCTATCGTTGGAGTGATGCTGGCGCGAGTCATCAGCATAGTTTCGTGATTCGCAACAGTTTCAATCATGCTTGGAATTTCACTCTGGATATTTCGCTGCGTTTTCCAAGTGGTGCATCTGATCTCAGCGCATCTACAGCTGTATTGTTTCGATACGCTTCTACGAGCAACTACTACGAGTTGACTTTCTACCCTGTATCCGGCAACATTACGTTGCATGGATACGCTTCAGGAACACGTCAAACCTATGCTCAAAGAGTGTACGCGTTAAGTGTGAATGTTTGGTATCCTTTCACCGTGAAGGTTTTCGGATCCACTTTCAGTCTGATCAGTGGTGGTTCTGAGATTATGGGTTTGACTTTGCCGCCTCTTCCTGCTGCTGGTGATGGCATTGGGTTATGTGCGAATAAAGCGGCGGTGGAGCATGATAGATTCATCTTAAGCATCCCTAATCCAATCGTTCTCTACACAACCACGACTACAACAACGAAAACATCTACTTCAACAAGTGTGACTTCAACAACAACAACCGCCACTTCAACATCTACTGCCTATCAAACAACCACTGCTTCTACATATCTAGCGAACACCACAATCTACACTCAGACTGTAGGCGCTGTCACTACCACAACGATCCCAACCATCATTTACGTGCCGACTGGAACTACCACTGTGTTACATGTTGTTCCTAATACTGTAACCAGCACCAGCACGAGTTTCGCAACAACTTCTGCGACAACCACTGCAACTTCAACTTACACTGAAGCGATTTGGACTACTACTTGGACAGCGGGGTACGTCTACCAGACTTCATGGTACTATCAAACACAACTCTTGTCCATGTTGATCACTGACACTTCTATGGTCTACGAAACCACTCGCACAACTGAGTATTACACTTCTATGACTGCGACTGGAATGGCTTATGTGACTGCGACTAGCACGAAAACAGCGGTTGTGCCTCTTATTCAATACTATAGTTTGACTTCAACATTCACAAAAACAAGTCAATATGTTCCTGATCTTCAATCTATGATTCAGGGTGCTCCATCCTTTGCAGGTTATTGGACATATCTTGGGCTCTGCGTTTTAGGTGGATTATCAATCAAAGCGTTGATCCCCCAACTCACCGACTCGTTCAACGTAGCGAAGGCTAAGGTGCAGTATCGAGGGAAACGAAACGGGAAGAAAGCTCTTGATCAGCTTCGCCAAAAGCAACAACTGAAAACTGCGGCGAGGAAACGGGCGAGTAGCGGTAAACGGCTAACTGCTGTGAAGTATGATTTCATGCGAATGGGGCTCATCGGATTTCTAGGCGCTGTAGTGGGAGTGTGGGCCTACTCGCAGTATCCACAATACCGTTTTGATGGATACTTGATTCCTCTAGCAATTCTGGCTCCAGTGGCCGCTTATCTGTTCTACGTGAAACGGAAAGGTCAGGATACAGGTGTAAAGCATAAGCGAAAAACTGCGGCTGTATCTGAGGTTCCTGAAGAAACAGAGAATTCTGCAATCGACTCGGGTTCAGAAGACCTACCGCTAACTGAAGACGCTGGTAAACTTGTGGAAGGAATCAGAAATGGGAATCAATAAGTTTCTGTCTCTATCTCTAATGTTGCTTGTTCTGCTTTCAGTTAGTGTGACTGTGAATGCGCAGACAGTAGTTGTTCCATTAATCGAGATCGCTGGGTCTTCCGCATATTTGCCGTTTAATCTACTTGTCACTTTTCTGCGGGCGGATCATGGCGTAGACTCTCACTTCGAGGCTATCGGAAGCTCAAAGCCGCTTCTTGAGAAAGGGTTAGAGGCTATTGCGTTTAAGACAAGTGAGGTTGACACATACACGATTTGGTTCAGTGCGATCTATGGTAAGGCAATGAACCAAACTCTCTGGGTTACAGTTTACAGTGGTAACATTGAAACTTTGAAGTATCCAATTCCTGTGTATGCTGCGAAAGTTTCTCTCACATTCAAGATCCGAACTTCTATTCAACCGAATATTGAAGATCAGATGAATCGTGTTCAAAGCTCCCTCATCAATGAGCTGAAAGGAGTTGGCGCTCGTATGGATAGTAGTTTGAAAGGAATGAATGATCGCTATGACAATCTACAATTACTAATGATCGTTCTAGTTGCGGTGGTCGGATACAACCTATTCGAGAGCTTGCGGAGGCAACAACGTGGCAGATAGTGCGGAACTATGGACTACTGTTCTCAAAGTGCTTGTTGGGCTAATTGCCCTAATCTTCCTTAGAGAAATCTATGCTCGAAAAGCTACTCCCACCGATGAACCGTTCATAGGTAATGGGCTACTAATGATGCGTCCAGTAGGGGCGCTTCGAGGTAGATTCTACTGGGCGATGAGAACTGGAATGTTGGAGCAGGTGCTCAGCAGAATCAGCGACCAATTCCAATTGACTGCTGAAGAGAAACGGCGATTATCCTCGGTTGAGTTGAAGTATCGTTACGCAATCGTTGAGACTATGCCAAGGCAAGCGCCTGGATTAAGCACGTTTCTTCCTTCAAAGACGTTGCTCTTTTCCAGTGTTGAGTTAACTACGCCTCCGAATGCTTTCATCGAACGGCAAAGCTGGTATCTTCCCACATTCGAGAAGAAACCTGAATTCTGCGTATCTGGTGCAGGATTTAACCTCGGCATTATTGAAGGTTGGAATGTCCTGGTCTGTCGCAGCGTTTACAGCGCTGAAGCAGGTGGCGAAAAAGATATTCTCAACGCGGAGCAGATCAGAGCGTTGGAAGCGTTTACTGGTGTATATGCGAAGCTGCGAACTCTCACAACGGTTGAGCATGTTCAGGAACTGGAAGCTGATAATTCTGATCTGAAAGCTAGAATAGACGTGTTGCAATCGAAACTTACTGAAGCGAATGGGAAAGCTCGTAAATGGGAGATTGCTGCGAGAAACCGAGATCTGCCTGGATCTGGAGAAGAATTCACAGCTGGTACACCATTTCTCTCAGCGGCCTTAATGCGTCTGATTGGTGTAGCTTTACTTGGTGCAGCTGTAGGTTACTTCATGTTTCCACAGGTGTTGCCGCAATACTTCAATGCTCGAGAACCGCAAACAGGTGCAATAGCTGGAGGAATGTTATTCGCCGCGGTTTACTATGTTCTCTCTAGAAGGCGAGGCTAATGAGTAAATTCGATGATGTTCTTCACCTGTTGGAGTCTAAGCCTGAAAACATGAGTGTGAGAGAGTGGTGTGCTCAGCAGAATCCGCCTATCAGCTATCAATATTTGATGAAAGAATTCTCCTTGCGAAGAAAGTTGGCTGTTGAGCAAGCTCCGGTGCGGAAACCTGGGCGACCTAGAAAAACATCAGCATCCATTACTGTACCGGAGACTGAAGTGGTGGAGCCTTCGATTCAACATCTCAAATCTTCTCCAATCCGACCTCCAGCTATTCCCATTGAAGACAACGATGATCCTGCTGCTGAGAAAGATGATGTGAACAATGACACTTACTTGAAGGATATGAATCGGGCTCAGAGAAACTTTAATCTGCGAATTAACGCGATTGTGAAGGATCTGGCTGCGGTTTCTGAAATTCAGAGGATTCCATTTGACTTCAGTAAGTATGATCCTAAACGTAACATTGTTCCGCCTGAATTTCAGGATGGTAGCCCCTTCTCAATGTATCTCGAACGCGTTGGTGCTGGATTAGGGCAAGTTACTGATCTAATCAATAGTCTTGAAATTGATTTGCTTCGACCAACTCAGGCTGCACCTGTAGCCTCAAACTTGCCAGGTATGAACAATAATGGAGATCGTGGTGTTACTGTGAATCTTCTTCAGAATCAGAATCCTAAGCGTGAGATGCCTCATCCAATCTCATCGTTGAAGCAGAGGATTGTTCGTGGTGCTCAAGAGTTGATTGGGCAGCCGGAGCAGGTGCTTCAATCTGCTCGTGTGGATAGTGTGATTGATAATTTGAAGCAGCTGCATCCTAATTTCAATCGATTGCGGGATTTTCACACTGCGGCTTGTATGCGGGTGAAACTGTTTGGGAAAGAAGGTGCGGATGAATGTGAAGCGGATCATGTGCAGATGCAGAATTACATGAGTAAGTTTCTGACGATGCTTGAGGCTGGTGTGAATGCTGCTACTAACCAGAACTTTCGGCAAATGTGGGATGCTTACACGCAGTATTCTAAGACTCGTGCTGCGGCCAATGCTTTCTATTCAGCCCAGCAGCAGAATGTTCAACGGTATGTGCCTTACATTGGGGATGAAAACTTTCGTTCATGAGGTAGGTGATGTTAATGAGTCGTTTTGAAGGCGCTGGAAATCTTGATCTTGGGAAGTATCAGGGATACTTGGATATGGTGGATGAGGTTGCTGCTAACTACAAACCATATGATGTATGGCAGCCTGTTCCCTGTCCAGTAGAAGGATGTAAAGGTAAAGTTCACTACTTGAATGTGAACCGGAACATTCCTAAACGAATCAGTTTGATGACTGAACGGAAAAGCATTGATACTGATGCGTTCTATCGTGATCTTCCTCCACATGGTACGGATGCGGGGTTAGCGAATCTTCACGCGTTGATTCTGGGTATGCAAGGATCTGCTAAGACGACGCTTCTCTACTATTTCGCTGGCTACTTCTGGAGTAATGCGTTTCGGCACAAGAATGTTGTGTGTACGGAACGGTTTGGTAAAGGCAGTATGATTGTGTTTCGGGCTTTGAAAGCTGCCTACGAGTTTCTTGCTATGTTGGAGGCTGAGGCTCCAATCAACCTGATCCTTCCTAAAGGTGCTGAGTTTCAATATGAACATCCTCTTCTACATCGTAGTTATCACGAACTATACGAGTTTGATGATCTGTTTCGTAGCTTTCGCGGCGATATGATCAATGTTGTTGCTACTGGCCAATTTCTTCGTAAGGCAGGATCAAATCTTATTGACTTTGAACTGTACTATGATTGGTGGTTGAAATGGTTTGATGCTTATATCGGCTGGAAAACCGGGGAAGCTCTTGACACTCGAATAATCATGCTGGTGGATGAAATGCATGATCTGATTCCTGGGCATGGGCAAGGTATTATTGCTAAGGCTAAAGATGGACGAGATGTAGGTAACACAATCAGGATGAGCATGGATAACATACGGAAAAGTAACACGAAGCTGATTGCGACTACTCACTCAATTAATGAGCTTGATAAATCATTCAGAAGCAATTTTCCCTACACTTTCATCAAGAAGACGAAGATCAACACGGTGCCTCCTGAATGGTTGACTCAGAACCGCAACTATGGGCGTTACATTCAGAGTCTTGATGTTCGCAGAGTCTTCGTGGTAGATGAAATGGATAACTTCAATGACCGCCCTAGTCGTGTGTGGGTTCTCACTAAAAGCTATCCTGTGGTAACGAATACTCCTCCTAATCTTTCAAGCGAATTCACGGAAGGCAAAGACACGAATCGTGCGCGTTTAGCGGCGGTTATCTGGTACTTGAATGATCATGGCACAACTATGCGTCAGATTGCGCGTATTGCTCGGTGGCGTAGTCGCGGGAGTCTGAGTGACTTGTTAAAGCAGTACCCGAAGCGGCGGATTGAAGACATGTTGCCTCTTGATGAGTGGACTGAAGAACAGCTGAAGGAAGCTGCTGTTGACTTGGCTACAGGTGAAGGTGAAGGTGAAGGTGAAGGTGAAGTGACGGTGGCGGAAGCAGAGTAGGTGGTCTAATGGGTCTAATCAAAGTTGACTATGATGTGGGTTACTATCGTTATATCAAGTTGGCTTCCCACTTCAAAGAATTCGGATCTTCTTTCAATTTGCCTAACTATTATGCTCGGAATCAGTCGAATGCAAGAGCTCTTGGGACTGAATTATTGCATCTGTATATTCACTCTGGCAGAGTTTCAACTGATGATTTGGAGGAACGGCTTTGGAAGGATTTCGGATTCTCAGAACTACGCGAGAAATGTGATTGCTGTAGGGAACGCGTGTCTAAGAAGGATGTTGCGATCAGCGGTAGGTATAGCATCGTTGAGACTGAGAAGGAACGCGGCATCTTTGGAACTGTGAGACATGATCGTTGTAGGGCGGTACAGCTATGTCATCGTTGCGATAGGCTTTTGATGGAGGCGGAGAAGTGGAAGAATCCAAAGAACACTCTGGTTTATGCGTTTGCTACGGAGGCGGCTCCGCCCGCGGTGATTGCTTGGGTTTTCGAGATTATGTTTCAGGAGAGAATTTCCAAGTACATTGGAAGGTATGCGAAGCCTCGGGGGATCTATGTGACTCAGGCTGAGTGGGTTTGGAGGCTTTTCAACCAGTGGGGGATGCTTGAACAGAAGCCTACTCCTGTGTTGGAGGACTAGGTTGGCATGTTCAAATGTTTACCGAATTATTTTGGCATGTTTACCGAATATTTACCGAGTTATTTTGGTAAACATTTTTGCGCCTAGAACTGGAGACTTTGGGTTTCAGCGCCTTTGCTTCTGAGTATTGGTTTCTGCTTGGATGCGGGTTGAATCTCTCTTTCACAACGAATCGTTTCATAATGAGCTTGTTTAAGGTAGCGTGCGCTGAATCTGGGCTATCCCCCCCTAGGTGTGTCTGGAAAGTCTCTCGAAGCCGTGCGCTCATGTCCTGTTCGATATACCGAAGAGGACATTTAGGTTTAGAGCCTATTTTCAGCCCCGATCTCCTAGAAGGAGGATAAACACGCGGAATCGTTTAGGCGGGTACGCCTGTTTCGGCGGGACTTTGGCCTCTTCATAGTCTCCAAAACGTCTACGCTCTTTTATTCCTTAATTGCTATATGGAATAAGCCATTAAGCTAGTGTATTACAGTATGTCTTTTCATACTGCTGCAGAGTTAGGCCGTCTTTTTTGCCTCATTTTGAGCCTCTTTCTGCGGATACAGCTTATCGTTGAGCTTTCTATCGTGCTCAAGTCCTAGATGAGCGTATCTCATGGTGCTGCTGAGGCTTTCATGTCCTGCTCTCTGTCGTACTCCTAGAGGATCCTCGCTCACTTCATAGGCAAAAGTTATGTGAGAATGGCGACTGGCATGAAGAGTGAGGATTGGTGTCTTCACATATTTGCGCCATATGCGTCTGGCTTGTCGTACTGTGATTGGGAACAGTTTCCCCTTCTTAATCTGATGTGTTTCAATATGTTGTCGCAAGACTGTGAGTGTTTCTGGGTCTAATGCTATTTGGTGGATTCGGAAGGTTCTAGCGTGGCGCTTCCGATGTAGAGTGACTGCGCCTAAAGTCCAGTCTATGTCTTCCACTCTTACGCCTCTGAACCAGGGTGTCCACTCTAAACATGCTGGTATGTTGAAATTGTCTAGGCTTTTGTTGTTGTGTTTGCATTCTCTTTCCACGATTCTGCCTTTGCGGGTGCGAATCATTCGAAAATCGTAGTGCTCGCATTCTCCGCAGATGTGTCTTTGATCTCCAACTACTTCGCTGATTCTCGCGCCTGTTCTGAAGAGAAACAGTAAGAGTGCATAATCTCGAGGGTTTCTTTTGGCTGCTTTGAGCGTTTGTTCAATTTGGTTGGTTCGCATGACTTTCTCTTGTATCTGCGGCAAAGAGGACATCCAATAGAAAAATCGGTTATGCTAGTTGAAGGAGTTTCTCTTTCGATCTGATCAATTCAAGATTCAGCATCCGAATGTTTTTGATGGTGCTTCTTGCTCTTGATCTATTTTTCTAGTAATGGGTGTCTGTGTTGAATAAGTGGCTTGCAGGCGGGCTTCTCATTTTCATTGTTGCGTGGTTCGGGGGATTTCTTGCGCCTTACGGTATGAATGTTCCTGATTGGAGTGCTATTCAAGGAATGATTCAAGGAAACATCAACCCCCCCGGTCCCTTTACAACTTACACAACTCTTGTAACGAGTGGGGGATCCATCTATATTACTACTGCAACCGGAACAGCAACTACAGCTGTAACGACTACTGAAACGGCTAGTGTAGTTCTTCCCACTACCAGCTATACCACGTACATTCCAACTTCAACTCAGCAAAGCGGGGCTCCTTCTCTGCTCTCAATCACTTTAACGCGAAGCAGTATTAATGCGGGGGATGGGGTGGGAGGCACAATAACCAGTGATCGAGCGAACACTCCTTTCATTACTTATGTGCGGCGTAAGGGGGTTCCTAATGCTTGGGTGCCAATTATGTCCGGGGTCACTGATGCTGCTGGAAGATATGTTGCAGGGCCACCATACACTCCTTACTTGAAACCTGAGATACCTGGAATCTACGAGTTTAAAGCAACCATGTTGGGAGTAGACAGTAACATCGTGTCGTTAACGATTATCGGATTCAAAATTAGCCTATTCAATTCTGCTGGCAACAGCATTGACACAATGGTGAAAGGTGAAACATTGTATGTGGAACTGTACAGTAATCTGGCTAATGCGGATGTGAAAGTGCAGATTTGTATCAGCGGCAATTGGCCTGTTGCAAGCACTCTGCCTCTGCCCCCCAACACTCTGAGTTTCGACGCTTCCGGTAGAGCTTGTTACCAGTTGAAGCCGGGAATTGGCACTTGGACGTTGAGAGGTTACATTCCCTCACCGTTACAGTACACCCGTAACAATGATGGCTCACCCGAAGTGCAATGGCTAATCGTCACGGCTTAGTAGTAGGGGAACGTGCGTGGGAAACAATCAGTCTTCAGTGAAGTCTGGGTTTGCGATCAGCATTCTTGTAGCAGTTGGCAGCTGGTTAACCGGGTCTAACAGCACTCCTATCATTAATCCTGATTGGGTGAAGAATGTTCAAAATCTGTTAGCTAACATTCCAATTGTAGGTCCATATGTTACTGTGGTTCCTGTTGACTTGTTCACAATGGTTCTCAGCATAGTGGCTGCATGGGGAATGGCTTCGCTGCTCATCGGTAAATTCATGGGATTCAAAGGAATCATTCTAGCGGCAGTCTTCGGCAGCCTCATCGTCTTTATGCTGACTGGTATGAGCATCTTTGACTTATGGACGAATATTGTTACACAGCTTGCGGGGGCTCAACAGGTGACTGCGTGATGGCAGTGACAAGGTGTAAGGCTACCAGACTTGCAATGATCAGCCTCATGGCTCTGAGCATCATGCTAACTCTCACTATGCGTGCGCTCTCTACTACAGAAACCACCACGCCTACAGCTGTAACTTCAGGAACTACGGCTGTAACGCAAATCAGTTACACTAATGCGACTATTTGGACGGAAACAACGGGTTGGACAACTGTTTGGACAACCAGTTACATGGTTGGTTCATCTGCCCCAAATGTGGCTGTCGCAGCATACACAAAATTAGGGGTGAAACACGTTCCTTTCCTGGTGGATGCAGTGAATCAGATTCGCGGATTCTCCACAGGCGTTCTTGGGATGCCTGATTTGTTGTGGTGGGTTCCAATTGCGGTAATAGTTGTAGCGTACTTGGCGTTGCAACGAAAATAAGTGGGGGTGATGGTGAAGAATGGCTAAACGTAAAGGCGGCTTCGGGAAATATAAGATTCATCCTGATCCTGCTATGGCGAAGATAGTTGGCACAAGTAAGCCAATTACTCCTGCTGAGATGACGAAGCGAAATTGGGCGTATATAAAGCGGAAAAAACTTGGGCGCAAATAATCGTCGCCCAACACTCCTTTTTCTATTAGAAAGCTAGTTTCAGGGAAATGGAATGAAACGTAGAATTACTGTTGGGCAGGCGCTTCTCCTTGTCTTCATGGTTTTAGGTGTCACTCTGTATTTCAATCCGAGAATGTCTTCTGCGAACAAGATCATGCTTAATGTTGATGGGGTTCCTACTATGGTTGGTGAAACTTGGCAGGAATGGGAAGTCACATATACTGATGGTTCAAAAGATTTCTTTAGAGAATATGTTCCAAACCAAATCGTGTTAGATGTTGTGACAACCACTAATACTGCTGTTAAGAAGCCGGAAGGTGTGAAGCTGGCCGCGTTGTATGTGAAGATTCCTTTGAAGCTAGGTATTCAATTAAGAAAGTCTGATTCGTTCTGGGGGAATTCTTGGGCTGAAGCTCTATGGGTTTATCCTACTGCTAGTGTGCTGATTAATTATCGTCAGGTTGGTGCTGCTGGTCCTGTGAACCAGATTATTTTCACTCCTGCTGATCCGATTGGAGCTGAGAAATATCTTGCGGTATTCATATCGTTTAAGTCTGGGCAGTATGCTCCCGGCGGTGCTTCTCTAATTGAGCTTTACAGCGATTTGAATGGTTTGGATAAAGCGTTTGTTCAGATTGTTTCCTCCCAAACTTGGGTTATGGAGAAAATTACTGGTGTTTTGCCGATGCCTTGGATTCCTTCTGACTGGTATCAGACTCAATCTCAAAGCTACGTTAGGACTCCAGTCAGCACGAAAGTGCAGGATTCTCCATATGGTGTAGCGTTTGATTGGTCGCCAGGTGGCACTGTTACTGGAACATTGACTTGGCCTACAGGTGTAATTACCAGCAGATCTGATCTGCCTGGAACAATCTTCATAGTGTACACCCAAACAGGCACGGTCATAATTACTGTGGCTAGTAACATTAGCATCACTGTTTACGGCCCTCCAACGACTGTAACTAGAGTTATTGTAACCACTCGTCCAAGTGACGGTAATGGTAATGGTGATGGGGGTGGGAACGGTACTGCATCAGTTTCCATTTGGGATGGGTTCGTTAACTGGTTGAAATCGCTTCTTCCCGCAGGACTTCAGCAGTATTGGTGGGTGCTGCTCATAGCAGTCATTGTTGTAGCAGTTTGGCTGTTGAAGAAGCTGTTCGGTGGCGGTGGCGGAGGCGGAGTAGTCGTAGTTCGATAACTTATGGTTACAGGTGTATGAATGTTGGGTATGAGAAGAAGGAAGCGGAGTCGTAGAGAGCAGCAGGCGATGTTTGCGAAAGGATTGAAGCCGAAGCGGATAGTATTGACTTTAGATCCGGCTGGTGATGATCGTTACTTGGCTTCTTCAGGCACTTACATGTTGGATTCTAATCCTGACTCGTTGCCTGAACGTGAATTAGCGCATATTCGTGAGAACGGCATCAGTGTCGGCTATGTGGTGCGTGAGTTTACTCCCGGGGATAAGGGGCCGAAACATGTAGCGTCTTTGAAAACAGCGGATGATGTGCGCAGATTCCTTGATGATGAAGCTCCGGGCACTTTCAACGCGAATGTGGAGTCCAGTCGCAGCAAACGTATCTATGTTCAACAGTTGTATCGAATGCCTAACGGAGACATTAAACCTGTTACGTTGTCGCCTCAGAAATTCGCGTAGGCTACAGGAGTAGGTGATATGAACAAATTAGTAGTTGTTCTGCTGCTCGCGGTTGCGGTTACGGCTGTTTGTTACCGTCCCTTCTGGCTGACAGATGATTGGGTGAAACTGAAAATCAGACAAAACCCTTGGGGTGTTTCTAGTGCTGGTATGCCTGCACCGCTTGTTGTTGAGTATATAAGTGTTGGTGAGTATGTGCCGTTCGGAAGGCGACTTTATGGTGGCCAACTCCCTCCTGGAGAATGGCCTGCGGGTCAAATGGGGGGTTGGTGGACAGGATGGATGGACTGCTTTGGCCAGATTCATGTGGAGATAGTGAGTTAGTTAGCGGGTGTAGGATGATGCCTTGTTACAAGAGTGATGCTCAACGTAAAGCAGTCTGGGCTAGTAAGAATCGGAAGATTGGGAAGCGGAAACGTGCCTAAACCGATTGGGTATTATCGAAAAGGAGGTCGGGTTCATCCTGTTTTTAAGCCCCGTAGTAAGAAGCCTCGAATGATTGTAGTTTCTCCTGATGAAACGCGAGGGATACGTCGTCGCGCTTTCACATTAGAGAATGTTGAGACTCTTGAGAATCAACCGGGGGTGTATCAGCTATATGATGATCGAGGAAAGTTACTTTACTCTGGCAGTTCCAAGGAGATTCGCAGGCGACTCACAGACACCATTTACAACAGAGGCGATTATCGGATGGTGGATGGGAAAGGAGCTATGTTATGCAACGTCAGCAGCTTTGATGTTACTTACGGTCCGGTGAGTCAGAATCGTTTGAATGAGAAACGATACAAATCGCAGGCGGAGTTCAACAAGAGATGAGCTTAGACGAGTCCACTAAGGATTTTCTGGTGTATTCGTTCTGCATGTTTCTGCTGGTTGTGGTGATGGTGTCTGTGGCGGCTTGGATACGCGGATTATTTGCTGTACCTGTGTTGCCAGTGTTGCCTACAGGTGTGCCGACAGAAATGTCATATTGACCTTTTTATGGTGATTAAAATTGTCAAAAGCTCGTGGTGGCAGTGGTATGAACTATGCTGGAATGTATGTTGTCATCGCGTTTCTAGTAATGTCAGGGATCACGATTTGGTCCTCTGAGCTTCGTGGCCAATTCGCATTCGCTCTCGGTGCTGCTGGTCTGTTGACTTTCGCATTGTATATGGGAATATTCCGAAATCGGCGGAGTGAATTCGCTAATGTAGTGATGGTGTCATTTGCTCTTGTCGCGTTTTTCTTCGCTCGACAAACTGATTGGGCGAATCAAGTGAAATTCTCAATGTTAGACGTGTCCAGTCCAGGCAGTATAGTTATCGATCCGACCATAATGACGGTGGTAGTGTTCGGAGCCGCTTTTCTAATGGCTTACTACGGTGGCCTTCTCAAGAAATACCTGTAAGATTGCACCGTTAAGAAGAATGTGCCTCCAATCACTGCTAATAACAGTAGCAGATTAGAGCCTGTAAGCGGTATCTTCGGTAACATTGAAAGCATCCATGCTGTTAATCCCCAACCGCCCACCGCTCCTGCAACTGTGAGTATTAGATTTGAGCTGCGTCTCGCAGATGTATCTGTTTTCTCGTTGATCCTCTGCGCTTTCTCCGCTGCTTTATTCCATGCTTTCTCTTCCCTACTCAACTTACGTGGCCGTGATTCAATCTCATTTGAACCCAAATGTTTTGGAAACCTGACCATGCCCAATTGCTGTCGCTTATGCACGATGAACGTGTCGCCTCTCCGAGTCTTATCGATCAATCTTTGATTTTCAGATTCTTGTAATGCTTTCACGCCGTCTTCTCCAATGTAGCTTTGTACTACGCGGTAATCATACTCGTTACTTGGAACTGACCTAAAAAGGTAAAAATCGGTTGCTCGGAATGATTTGTTGATTTGGTGGAAGATGTGGCCGACGAAGATGTTGACTACTAAGCCTTCGTTGAGTCCTGTTTTCTCATGCATGATGTGGCGTATCTGAAAGAACTGGGGGACGGTGGCTTCAAGCTCTTTGTCGGGTACGGCTGTAAGATCGTCATTTATGAAAATGTGAATGGGTACTTTTCGCCAGGGTTGATTGATGCTGTTTTTGAAGTCTGCGCCTCGGCTGTAGTGGATTTGAACTTTGTTTGCGCCGTAGCGTTGCCGTGCCTGTTCTGCTAACCAGTTGCAGGTGTTAGTTTTGCCTGAGCCTTGATCTGCGAAGAATGCGACTGCAACCTGCTCCACTGCGTTGTCACGGGCTGCACCTGTAACGAGTTGGTTGAGGGGTGGGTAGAAGCGGTTCAGAAAATCCTCAAGAACTGTCATCTCATTCTTCTCCGTTTTTGACAGCGCCTTTTTCAGTCGAAGTTCTATCCATCAAAACGGCTTGCTGGAAAGTGTCTATGTGTGATTGTGGTGGTTCCTTTGCTTTGTAGGTTGCTTTCTTCAGATTCGCTACGGCTTGATTAAAGTAGCTTCTCTTCAGTTCTATTCCTATGAATTTTCTACCATTTCTGATAGCCTCGTATCCTTCAGAACCAATACCTGCAAATGGTGAGAATACAAGATCGTTAGGGTTCGTCCATAATTCTAAGGATCTGCGGATGACTTCAAGCTGAAGAGGGGCGATATGTTTTTCATCTTTGTATTCTCTCGCGCTGTATCGTTGAAGTGTTTCGGATTGGTTAATGTCCATCCATACAGGGGAGGCGTATCGTTGCCAGAGATCTACTGGAAACTCGGCACTTGTATGCTTTATAGGTTCTGGGTTATTTCCCAGTTTTCTGAAGGTAAGAAGATAATCAGGGAGCCCCTGCCGACACATGCTACTGTCTTTCTTCAGTTGCTTCCATAGCAAACCAAGAGCTTTTGTTCGCTGCATCTCAGTAACTGGATCTTTCCAGATTGTGACGCGGCTATGAAAGACAAATCCTTTAGCCTCAAACATTCTAATTAGCATACCTGGGAAGTCTTTCACTCCAATAATGCCCTCTCGCTCTTTCATACGCGGTAGATCCATACAGTGAACGGACATGAGACGGCCAGGTAGTAAAATCCTGAATAGATCTTTAGCTAAGTATTGGAAGTGTGCTAGAAATTCAACATCGCTGCGGCTGTTACCGAGGTCGCGTTCGCTGTCACTGTATGTGTAAAGTGATGAGAATGGGGGACTAAATATTATGTAGTGTACTGAGTTGTCTGGAATTGTTTTGATTTCTTCACAGGCATCACCAAGAATCATCGTCCATTCATCATTTTGTATCTTCATAGGTTGATATGAAGTGGGGACTCTCGTAGTCCCTTGAATGTTCTGCCTAGTGATCTCCTGTGTTGCAGCAATCATTCCCGATAGCATCTCCGCGAAAGCAGCTTCCTTTTGCTTGATGTTTTTTACAACAGCTCCCTCTCAGAGGTGATTAGGTAGACATTGACGGAATGTTTC
>Ga0180008_1000203_pt1 | contig 58932 bp, 62 predicted proteins | sample MM_PW_MetaG_FD_121121 | JGI IMG/M metagenome (GOLD analysis project Ga0180008, IMG submission 121121) | Groundwater microbial communities from the Aspo Hard Rock Laboratory (HRL) deep subsurface site, Sweden - MM_PW_MetaG | ecosystem: Environmental > Aquatic > Deep subsurface > Groundwater... | reverse complement strand
ATTGTGGTTTTTTGTTAGGTTTACAGAAGACGAGAAACCTCTCCCGCTGTATTTGTCGGGAGCTTTGTTTACAACTTCAATGTTGATGAAGCCGTTTACCGCTTTTTATTTTGTGCCAGCAGCTTATCTATTTTTTAGAAAATATGATTGGAAAAAAATGTTGCAGAATTCAAAACTAGTAATAAAGTTGTTAGTTTTTGCCAGCATAGTGGTAATCCCTTTTTTAGCTTGGAGAGCTTGGATTAATCAATATCCAGCTGGAATTCCGGGCTGGAAATGGATGTTTAACGGTGACCACATACGCTTTCGGCCAGCATTTTGGAGATGGATTTTTGTTGAAAGATTAGGAATTCTTATTTTGGGTGTTTGGGGATTAATACCTTTTGTTTTGGGGTTGCTAAAGGCTAAGACAAAAGATTATTTTATTCACTTCTTCCTATTAGGTATGTTTTTGTACACTCTTATATTCGCAACTGCCAACGTAAGACATGATTATTATCAATTAATGATTATTCCAGCAGTTTCCCTTGCGCTTGCTCAGGGAGCAATATATATGTGGAATAGCAAAGACTTTAAACGAATTTTTTCAAGGCCGCTTTTGATTTTCTCAATAATAATGATGCTTGGGGCGACTGCGTACAGAGTGAAAGAGTATTACAAAATAAATCACCCGGAAATTATGGTTGCTGGGCAAGCCATTGACAACATAGCCCCAAAAGATGCGTTGGTTATTGCTCCATATAACGGTGACACAGCCTTTCTTTATCAAACCAAACGAAAAGGCTGGCCTGTTATAGACACGTCTTTAGAAACACTGATAAAAAGAGGAGCAGATTATTATGTATCAGTAAATCTGAATGATACTGACACACTTATGGTCGAAGAAGGTTACGAGGTTGTAGAAAAAACAAATGATTACGTGATAATCGACCTAAATAAACCTAAATTATGAAGAAAAAATTAAAAATTCTAATGCTTGTTCCTTTCTTGCCTAACATCCAAACATCGGGGGGCCAAACGCGTTGGTACAATATTATTAAACATCTATCAAAAGAGCACGATATTACACTTTTTTCTTTAAAGAAGGATGAATCGGAGAAAAAGTTCATACCCGAACTCAAAAAATATTGTAAAAAAGTAAGAGTTTTTTCAAGACCGAAATCCCCTTGGACGCTTAAAAATATTTTGCTCGCAGAACTCGGATTTTATCCACTAGTTGTTATTAGGAATTTTTCCGCATCTGAAAGAAAAGCGGTCAAAGAAGAACTAGAGAAAGAAAAATATGACCTGATTCATGCTGAAGCTTTTTATGTGATGCCCCACATACCGGAAACAGATGTTCCCACAGTTCTTGTAGAGCAAACAATAGAGTATATGGTTTATAAGCACTATGTTGACAACGAAGTGCCATTGCTTTTGAAGCCTTTCTATTTACTCGATGTTTTTAAGCTTAGGTATTGGGAGAAATATTATTGGAAAAAGGCAGACAAGCTAGTATCTGTTTCTAACGAAGATCGCCAAGCGATGCTGGAACTAATCCCTGAGACTAATGTTGATATTATTCCAAATGGAGTAGATGCGGATTATTATGTTGCCAAGAAAGCTGTTAAAAAAGATCCAGCAAGAGTCATGTATGGAGTAACGAATTTTGAATGGCTCCAAAACGTTGAGGCAGTAGATCTTCTGATTGACGAAGTATGGCCAACAATACATAAAGAAGAGCCTAGCGCAAAACTTTGGATAGTCGGAAGGAGAATACCGGAAAGAATTGTCAAGCTAGCCGAAGAGAGAGACGATGTTGAGATCACTGAATCGATTGAGGATGCACGAGATGCATATTTATCATCAACGGTAATGGTAACACCAATAAAAGGTGCAGGAGGGACGAGACTGAAGATATTAGAAGCAATGGCGGCCGGATTACCGATTGTATCAACTTCCATAGGTGTTGCCGGACTTGGCCTCACAAATGGTAAGCACGCACTTGTTTCAGACAGTATGTCTGGATTGGCAAAACAAGCCATAAAAGTTATTAGAGACAAAAAGGCGGCGGAAATAATGGGGAAGGAAGGGCAAAAATTTGTTAGAGATAATTTTGATTGGAAAGCAATCACTAAGCTTCACCAGCCAATATACGATAATATATTAAGGCGGCCTAAAAACTAATGAAAGAAAAACCAAATCTTTCGATAATAATATTAAACTATAATACAAAAGATCTTCTTAAAGATTGTTTACTTTCTCTTGAGAAAGTAAAGAACGAGGCAAGTTTTGAAGTAATAGTTGCTGACAACGGCTCAGTTGATGGTAGCTGTGAAATGCTTAAAAAAGACTTCCGTTGGGTTATATTGGTTGAGAATAATGCAAATCTAGGTTTTGCAGCTGGAAACAATAGGGCAAAGGACTACTGTAAAGGGGAAAATGTTTTGTTGCTAAATACGGACACGATAGTACACAAAGGAACTTTAAAAAAATGTTTAGAATATTTACACAAGAACAAAGAAGTTGGAGCCTTAACTTGCAAGCTTGATTTATTGGATGGTGGAGTCGATAAAGACGCAAGAAGGTCTTTTCCTACACCATGGGTTTCATTAACTCATCTTGTTCTTGGTTTAGATAAGATATTTCCAAAATCTCCCTTGTTTGCAAAATATTGGTATGGATATATCCCTGAGGATACAACTCATGAAGTAGACGCCATTCAGGGAGCCTTTTTCTTAGTTCGTAAAAAAATATTGGATAAGGTGGACTGGCTTGACGAGGATTATTTTCTCGATGGAGAAGATATTGATCTCTGCTGGAAAATAGGAGAAGCTGGATGGAAAATAATATATTATCCAGAGGTTTCAATAATTCATCTCAAGGGTGTCACAAAAGGGAAAAATAAAAAAGCAAAGAAAAAAGCCCCACTCGCTGAAAGAATTAAATTTAGGGCCTCGGGCGTTACCTCCATGGAAATCTTTTACAGGAAAAGACTTTGGAATAAATATCCTTTGTTGTTGAATTTGCTAGTTATCGCGGGGATTAAGTTTCTCAGGGTCCTAAGGATAATTAAAATGCTTCTATAATGAAGATATTAATTGATGCAAGACTGTATGGACTGGAGAACGCAGGATTGGGGCGGTATCTAGTTAATTTAATAGACGAACTAGCCAATATTGATAAGAAAAATAGATACGTTCTTCTATTAAGGAAGAAATATTTTAAAGAGTTAAGCGTTCCAGAGAATTGGGAGAAAGTGTTGGTTGATTTTCGGCATTATAGTTTTATCGAACAAATTAGGCTTCCTAGGATTATATCTAAACACAAGCCTTCCATTACTCATTTCCCCCATTTTAATGTTCCTGTGTTTTTTAAAGGAAAATATATAGTTACGATCCATGATATTTTGATGCATAAGCAAAAAGGTAGAAATGCGACAACACTTTCTGCGCCTCTTTACTATCTAAAAAAAATTGGATATCACCGCGTTTTTAGGAAAGCTGTTTGTGGATCAGAAAAGATTATCGTTCCAAGTAACTTTGTTAAAAAAGAATTAATCGACTACTATGGCTTGGAAAAAAGTAAAATTACGGTGACGTACGAGGGAGTGGATACAAACATTGTGTCTAAAGGGAAAAAAGAGAATATTTTTAAAAAATATAATATTTCATCCCCCTATTTTATTTATGCAGGAAATGCGTACCCGCATAAAAACTTAAAGAGAGTTGTTGAGGCGATGGTTTTATTGAATGAAGAGGTTGATAAAAAAGTCCTTTTTGTTATGACTTCGGCAAGGAATGTCTTTACGAAAAAATTAAGAGAGACAATCAAAAAAGCGAAGGCCGACAAATACATAAAACTTTTGGGTTTTGTACCGGACCATGACTTAGGAGTTTTATTTAAACATTCTACAGCTTTTATTTTTCCTTCCTTATCAGAAGGTTTTGGTTTGCCAGGAATGGAGGCGATTCGGGCAGGTACTTTGGTGTTAGCTTCAGACATTCCTGTGTTCAAGGAAGTCTATAAAGATAGTGTTTCTTATTTTAATCCTTTCGACTTTTCTTCAATGACAAAGGCAATGAAAAACACAATGGCGATGTCCATAAAAGAAAGAGAAAAGCGTATTGCTATAAACCAAAATTATATAAAAAGATATTCTTGGGCTACAATGGCGAAACAAACATTAAAGGTGTATGAAAACAGCGTTTCTGTATGACAGAGTAAATAAATGGGGTGGTGCCGAAAGAACTCTTTTGGCTCTTCACGAGGTATTTCCGAATGCGCCTCTTTTTACAGCCGTATATTCTACTGAAAATGCTCCATGGGCAAAAGTTTTTCCTAAAGTAATTCCAACCTTTTTGCAAAAAATTCCTTTTACTAAAGATAAACATGAATTATTAGGTACTTTTACTCCAATTGCTTTTGAGAACCTTGATTTAACTGGTTTTGATCTAATAATTTCAGTGACGAGCGAAGCGGCCAAAGGAGTAATTGTTCAGCCCCCCACAAAACATATTTGCTATTGTCTTACTCCTACAAGATATCTTTGGAGTGGGTACGATATATATTTTAGGAATCCGCTTCTAAAATTAATTTCGAAGCCCGTAGTTGATTATTTGAGGGTTTGGGATAAGATTGCTGCCCAAAGACCTGACAAGATGATTGCAATTTCGCATGCCGTTCAGAAGAGAATTAAAAAATACTACAATCGCCCCTCCGAAGTTATTTTTCCGCCTGTAGAGCTCGACTTTTTTAAGAATAACTTTTCTAATAAGAATGGAAAAGAAAAAAGAGAAAAATTCTTTTTGGTTGTATCAAGACTGGTTCCTTACAAGATGGTGGATCTTGCTGTTTCTGCCTTTAACGAATTAGGGCTCCCCCTTATTATTGTGGGTACGGGGAGCGAAGAAGAAAAACTAAAAAACATGGCGAAAAGCAATATAAAATTTGTGGGCCATTTGACAGATACGAAGCTTGCTGACTACTATAAGAAGTGCGCAGCATTTATCTTTCCGCAAGAGGAAGATTTCGGAATTGTTGCCCTTGAAGCACAAGCAGCCGGGGCGCCTGTGATTGCTTATAAAGCCGGAGGCGCCTTAGATACAGTAATAGAAGGAAAGACAGGAGTGTTTTTTGATAAACAAAACAAAAAGAGTTTGATAAAAGCGGTCAAGAAGTTTGAAAAGCTATCGTTTAACCAAAAAGATTTAATTAAAAATGCCGAAAGATTCTCAAAAGAAAGATTTAAAAGAGAAATCCTTAGAATCACAAAGTATGGATGATGTAAAATCCCATTTATACGCTCTTATTTTTTGTGGCGGTGGAGGCACACGTCTCTGGCCTTTTTCTAAACAACAAAGACCAAAACAATTCCTAAAAGTGAATAGCAAGAAAACACTTGTTAGAAACACCTTCGAAAGATTGCTTCCGCTTATCCCAGCAGAGCGCATGTTTGTTGTTACAACTCCTGGATATGCAGATGAGGTAGCTGAAGAGCTTCCCGAGATTTCAAAAAGCAGAGTGATAGTGGAACCTGCTAGGAAAAATACAGCCATGGCAGCGGGACTAGGGGCGGCCTATATACAAAAGAAAGACCCAAAAGCGATTATAGCCAATATATGGGCAGATCAGCTTATTGAGAAAAAAGTTTCTTGGAGAAAATCAGTCTTTGCCGCTGCCAAGTCGGCATCGAGTGGCGAGAACTTAGTTACCGTCGGAGTAGCGCCAACATACCCCCATGCTGGTCTGGGATATATTAAGAAAGATCGGGTTCATGACATTATCAACTCCGTTAATGTTTTTAAAATAGAGCGCTTTACTGAAAAACCAAAATTGCCTGATGCAAAAAGAATGTTTAAGTCAGGTTCTTATTTATGGCATACAGGGCCATTTGTTTGGAGAGTGGATGCATTCATGAAAGCAGTCAAGAAACATTCACCTGCTACGTCTAAAAGACTTGAAGCAATATCTGAAGCTTTAGAAAAGAATTATGGAAAAGGAAAAATAATAAATGAATATAAAAGTGCCCCCGATGCTTCAATAGACGTTGTCTTGGCGGAAAAAGCTAAGAACTTTCTTGTCGTACAGGGGATATTTGATTGGTATGATCTAGGAGACTTTTCTGTTTTATGGAAAGTAGGAAAGAAAGATAAGAATGAGAATAGTGTAATACTGGATAATGGAGGAGAATGGATAGGTATTGACACAACAGATTCAATGATTATTTCCGAAGACAATCGTATGTTAGGAGTAATCGGATTAACGGATATGATAGTGGTTGCAACGGAAGATGCTGTTTTAGTTGCACCCAAGTCTCAGGCGCAAAAAGTCAAACAGATAGTCAATAAACTGAAGGAAGAGAAAAAGACTATCTTTTTATAGTATAATTCTGCCCGATATGTTGTTTGATATTACTAAACGAACAATAGACCTTGTTGGAGCATCCGCTCTTTTGATTATCTTTTCTCCAATTATTTTTATCACAATGGTTGCAATTAAAGTGACCTCGCCAGGGCCGTGCATGGCCGATACACCTAGGAGAGTAGGGAAAAATGGAAAACTTTTCCGCTTATACAAATTTAGGTCGATGATTTTAAACGCCCACGGATTGATTAGAACGGATCCTAAATTTAAAAAGCTCTACAAACAATATAAAAAATCGAGTTACAAACTTTATGAGGATCCAAGAGTTACTAAGGTTGGCAAGTTTATTAGAAAGCACTCGATAGATGAAATTCCACAGTTTGTGAATGTCTTAAAAGGAGAAATGAGCATTGTTGGTCCCCGTGCCTATTTTCCTGATGAACTGGAAGAACAACAGGAAAAATATCCTCAAACAAAAAACTTGTAAAAGAGATGTTAACCGTAAAACCTGGAATTACCGGCTATTGGCAGGTGACAGGGAGAAGTGAGGTAAATTTTGACAAAAGAATTGAAATGGATGCATTTTATGCAAGGAAGCGATCTATCGGATTAGATATACTGATATTAATTAAGACCCCTTGGGCAATGATTTCTGGCAGGGGTGCAGTATAGTAAGCCTTCACATTAAATTTATTAATATTAAACCCCGATTATTAATTGATAAATGGTTCGTTTGTTATGTATTATGATTAGTATGCCAATTAACGATATTCCCCAGCTTAAGCCAGAGACTGTTGCTCCAGAAAAGACCTCTCAACCCGTGGCAGATATTATTCAGGAAAATGAAGCAGAGGCAGTATCTATTCCTAAGTTAGGCGAGGGTAATAAAAAAAGCTTAAAACAAAAAATATCAATTAAAGACAGATTTAAAGGACGAAAAGCAAAAGCTTTTCTTATTGGCGGGATATTTCTTCTTGTTTTATTCTTTGCGACGTTAATTCCCTCACTTCTTGTTTATGGCAAAGTAAAAGCTGTTTATGCCTCAGCTCAAGATGTTCTTGCTGCGGGAGAACAACAAAATCTTCCTGCTATAAAATCTGAACTACAAGAGACGGAAGAGGCATTAGTTAGTTTGCAAAAAAGCTTCAAACTTCTTTCATGGACGAAAATTATTCCCTTCTTTGGTGGTTACACAAAAGATCTGGACCATGCCCTAAAGGCAGCCAGATTAGGCTTAGAGTCAGTGGACATATTAATAGAAGCGATAGAGCCTTACGCAGACATCATTGGCCTTACTGGCTCCGAAGTGGCTGAGGAAGCCTCTGATGGTCAACAAACTGCTCAGGACAGAATAGAGTTTGTAATAAAAACTATTCCGGATATTATTCCTAAAGCAGATGAGCTTGCAATCAAGGCCGGTGCCGCTAAGTCGGAAATTGACAAGATAAACCCGGCAAGATATCCAGTCAAGTTTGCGGGTTTAGCAGTTAGAGAAAATGTCAGTAAGGCAATTGATTTAATTGGCCAGGGGGCGCTATTTATTGAAAAAGGAAAACCTCTTTTGGAAGCGGCCCCATATTTATTGGGAGCAGAAGAGGGAAGGACATATCTTATCCTTTTTCAAAACGATAAAGAATTGCGGCCAACGGGTGGTTTCTTGACAGCGTATTCCATTGCAAAGGTTGAGAAAGGGAAATTTGAACCAGTTTCCTCAAGTGATATATATAATCTCGATGCATCATACAGACCATATATTCCAGCGCCAGATCCAATTGTAGATTATCTTCAAGGCCCATATGCCTTATCTCCCAACCTACGATTAAGAGATTTGAATTGGAGTCCGGATTATTCTGAAAGTATGAAGCTTTTTTCGGAGGAAATTGAAAAAGTAGGCATTGATGAAATTGATGGAATCATTGCTGTTGATACACAGGTTGTAGTTAATCTTTTGGACGCCATCGGTCCCATTGGAGTCTTTGGTTTTGGCAATTTTAGTACAGAAATAGTCGAAGAATGTAATTGCCCTCAAGTTGTTTATGAATTAGAAAGCTTTGCTGACGTAGAAGGGCCGATTGTTTGGAGTGAGAATGAGCCGGGGAAAATTGTTTTTGCTCCGGAGAATTACGAAAACAGAAAGAAAATAATTGGCCCACTTATGAATTCAATATTAGCAAATGCGATGGGTCAACCAAAAGACAAATTGCCGGGGCTTTTTGAAGCGGTCTTTAAATCCTTGATAGAAAAACATGTTCTTTTCTACCTTTATGACTCAAAAGCTCAAGCCGGGGTTGAATCTTTTGGAATAGCTGGAAGAATGGATGATTTTGAAGGTGATTATTTACACATAAACGACGCGAACCTTGGTGGGAGAAAATCAAATCTCTACGTTACTCAGGAAGTGAATCAAAGTGTTTCTATAGCAAAAGACGGAAGCGTAGAGAAGGAGGTTACTATTACTTATAATAACCCAGAAAAATATGATGGTTGGCTCAATTCGGTTCTCCCCAACTGGGTAAGAATTTACGTACCGAAAGGTTCAGAGCTGATAGATTTCAGCGGTGTTGAGGATAAGGTAGAACCATATGAAGAGTTCGACAAAACTGTTTTTGCTGGTTTTTTTGAATTAAGGCCCTTGGGTGTTGCCAAAGTAACATTAAAGTATAAATTACCTTTTAAAGTAGATGATGAGTATAAACTTTTTGTTCAGAAGCAGTCGGGAACCGATGCGCCACTTTACACGATAGAAGTAGGCAAACAACTTGAAGAATTATTTCTTCGTACTGACAAAGAGTTTGAATTTAAAATTTAGCTATTTAGTAAAGCTTATCGGGTTTGAGTGCTACAATGTTTTGAATGAGATCTAGATCATATTCTTCAGAAGCAATTGTTCTTGCAAGGAAAAACTATTCCGAGGCAGACAGGATTATCGTGGTTTACAGTAAGGATTATGGCAAGCTTTCCTTAATAGCCAAGAGTGTAAGAAAAATTAAAAGTAGAAAGCGCGGTTCGATAGAAGTTTTTAGCCACATTCGATTTTCTGCCGCAAGAACTAAAAGTCTAGATATTTTGACAGAAGCTGAAATAATTTCTTCTTTCCCCCAAATCCGAAAAAATCTGAAAAAAGTTGCTGTTGCATATTATTTTACTGAAGTAATAGGGCGACTGACTAACGAAGGAGAAAGAAACGAAAAATTGTTTTTTCTTTTATTGAAATACATTCATTCTCTTCGTAATGAAAGGGCACTTAAAAAACTTAGGGAAGGGTTTGTCAAGGATGTAGTGATCTTGCTTGGATACTGGCCAAAAGAAAGACAGATAAAAAATCCGGATATGTTATTAGAAGAAATAACAGAGAGAAACATCAATTCAGTTCGCGTTGGCAAAAAGCTTCTTTCTTGATCTTTAGTAAGCTAACTACTAGATAATGATGTTTTGACTAGTTATAATTTGGTAGAGATATGAAGAACAAGATGGAAAAAATTGTTTCTCTTGCAAAGAGTCGAGGGTTTATATACCCAGGAAGTGAAATTTACGGAGGCTTGGCTAATACTTATGATTATGGACCTCTTGGTGCAGAACTGCTTCGCAATATCAAAAATCTTTGGTGGGAAAGGTTTGTAGAGCAAAGAGAAGAAATTTTTGGTATCCACACGAGTATTTTAATGAATCCTAAGGTATGGGAATCATCGGGACATGTTGAATCCTTTGTTGACCCGCTTGTTGAATGTAAAAAGTGCCACAAGCGCTTCCGAGAGGATCATTTAAAGGACAAAGCAAAATGTCCTGATTGTGGTGGTGAATTGACAGAGCCAAAACTTTTTCAGGGTATGTTTAAAACTCAAATTGGGGCTACTGAAAATAGAGGTGCAGAAATCTATCTTAGGCCTGAAACCGCTCAGGGAATGTTTGTTAATTTCAAAAATGTGATTAATACTCAACGTCCTAGCTTGCCTTTTGGTTTGGCTCAAATAGGAAAAGGCTTTAGGAATGAGGTTACTTTAGGAAATTTCATTTTTAGGACTCTGGAGTTCGATATGATGGAAATAGAGTATTTCATTGGTCCAAAAGAGGGTGAAAAGTATTTTGAGAAATGGAAGAAAGAAATGTGGAAATGGCTTATTGATCTAGGCATAGATGAAAAGAAATTGCGATGGCGAGAACACGAAAAGGATGAGCGCTCGCATTATTCTGACCGTACGGAAGATATAGAGTATAAATTTCCTTTCGGTTGGGGTGAGTTGTATGGTTTAGCTTATCGTTCCGACTATGATTTGAAAAACCATTCAGAAAAATCTGGTGAGGATTTGCGATATCACCCCGAAGAAGGTGAGCCGTTTTTCCCGCACGTTGTGGAACCAACTTTTGGTGCCAATAGAACTTTCTTAATAACACTTCTTGATGGATATAATGAAGAAGAAGGGCGAGTTTTCTTGAAACTTCATCCAAAACTTGCTCCATATAAGGCGGCAATTTTCCCGCTTCTTGCAAATAAGCCGGAACTTGTTAAGAAAGCAAGAGAAATTTATGAGGATTTGATTAAGAAATTCCCGGTTGCTTGGGACGAAAGAGGAAACATTGGTAAGCGCTATTTTGCTCAAGATGAGATTGGTACTCCTTGGTGCATAACGGTTGATTTCGATACATTAAACGATAAATCGGTCACTATTCGGGATAGAGATACAAAAAAACAAGACAGGATTGCGATTGACAAGATTGCCAGCTTTCTAGAAAATAAAATATCAGGCAAATGACAAAGATAAAAAAGTTTCTCCCGCTAATTTTACTTTTACTAGGAATCGTTGTAATTGTTGGGGCTTACTTTTTTGTGACCAGAAGCAAAAAAGAGGGGGATATAACAGAGGACGAGACATCCCTAATAGAGGTTCCATTGTCCGACAGACCAATTACTTCACTCACACCTTCTAATGATGGTCATTGGCTTACATTGGTAATAGAGAAAATAACGATAGATGCAGCCAGTCTTGATTATGAACTACTATATAAGTTGCCCGACGGTCGAACTCAAGGTGTCCCTGGCTCGATTAACCTTGATGGGGAGAATGAAATTGAAAGAGAACTTCTTTTGGGGTCAGAGTCGTCTGGGAAGTTTAGGTATGATGAAGGTGTTGAGAAGGGCACTCTTACTTTGCGTTTTAGGAATGAAAAGGGCAAGCTTATCGCTAAATTTTCCACAGAGTTTGCTTTATTGTCAGGAATTTCTGAATTGGCATCGGTAGACGAGGATTTTACGGTAAGTTTAAACAAAAAGTCTAGTGAATATTTTGTTGTTATGGAAACTTTTGGTGTACCGGAAGTTCCAGGGGGTGAGGTAGTTTCAGGACCGTATGGAGTTTTCTCTTCGGCCACCACGCTTTCAGGTACAGTTAAAATAGGCTCAGGCACGCTTCACAGGTGGTCAGGCAGCGAATGGAGTAGTGTAAGTGGTGAGACTTCGGGTATTGGCATCTTCATAGGCCTCTCAGAATAGCCTCTAGCGCTATATTTAGTGTTTGATAGCGGTAACAGCCCATATTGACATGTCCGTGAAAATATACCAAAATGATATGTAGTGGTGAAAAGTGGTGAATACTAAATAGAACCATCTTAAACATGATCTGCCCAGACCATAACAAAAGACTTAGATTATTAACTTACTCCGATTATGCTTATTGGCCAATACTCGACGAATTTAGGCTCAAAAAGAAGAATAGCCATTCCCAAAAAGATAAGAGTAAAACTTGGGAAGAAAATGATCGTCGCCAAATGGTATGAGGGTTGCTTGGTCTTAATAGGGGAAGCAAACTGGGAAGCACTTTTAAACAGGCTTACGGGCGAATCGAAGGTTATTACAGCGCCAGTAAGAGACACAGACAGATTTGTTCTGGGGTCTGCGTACGAACTTGACCCTGATGACCAAGGAAGGGTAATTTTACCCTCCTCTTTGACAAGTTATGCGAAATTGTCAAAAAAAGTTGTTTTCGTAGGATTGGGGGATAGAGCTGAGATTTGGGACAAAGACGAATGGGAGAAAAGAGAATCGTATATTGCTCGCCATGCTGGCGAATTTATTGAAAAATTAGCAGAAAAAGATGAAAAATAGCGAATATCATGAGCCGGTCCTGGCCCATGAGGTAATTAACTATTTGGGTCTAGATGTACCTTTAAAAAAACAAGCTTACTTTATAGATACAACCCTTGGAACGGCTGGACACACGTTAGAAATATTAAAAGCCGGAGGAAATGTATTAGGAATAGATGCTGATAAAGAGTTGCTCGAAATTGCTGAAAAACGCTTGAATATTGCCTGCCCTACTCTGAACGATTCAGTTCAGGGTCACTTCAAGTTAGTAAACGGAAATTTCAGGGACATAGACAAAATTGCAAAGAGAATGGAAGTCAAAGAAGTTGATGGCATTCTTTTTGATCTTGGTGTCAGTAATATTCACCTAAAATCTCAAACGCGTGGATTTTCATTTGAAAGTGGTTCTGCGCCACTAGATATGAGGATCGATACTAAAACGCAAGGCGTGACGGCTGCGGATTTATTAAACAATTTACGCGAGGACCAACTGATTGATCTATTTGAATCAGTAATGATACAGCCTGTTGCTAGAAAATTAGCGAAAGAGGTCGTTTTTCGTAGAAAAGAAAAACCAATCAAAGAAACCTCTGACTTTTTGGCAATTGTTAGTAGGGCAAGGGTTGATGGAGGGAAACTAAACCCTGCCACACTACCCTTTATGGCATTGCGAATGGCTGTTAATAGTGAGCTTGAAAACCTGAAAATTGCACTCCCAAAAGCACTAGGGTTGTTAAAAAAGGAAGGAAGATTGGTCGTTATCAGTTTTCATTCCGGAGAGGATGCTTTAGTTAAGAATTTTTTCAGAGAGATGCGGAACAAGAATCTAGTAAAAGTTCTAACTAAAAAGCCAGTAGTACCTGCAAGGGAAGAAACTACAAAAAATCCTCGCGCAAGAAGTGCAAAACTAAGGTGTCTTGAAAAAATATAATTATGCAAAACAAAAAGAGAGAAAACCAAATTAATAAAAGAAAAACAGTTGCCGGATTTAATATTTCTATGGCTCTATTTTCGATACTCGCGATGTTTATCGTTGCCACAGTATTTTTTGCAATAGAGGCTTCGACTTTAGGGGCTCACCTGGCGGAACTTGAAAATGAAGAGATAGCTCTAAATAAAGAAAAACAGGAATATTCAAATCAGCTCATTAATTCATCTTCATTAAGTGGAATGGGAGAAAAAGCTGAACAGTTAGGGTTTATAAAGCCTTCTGACGTTATATATATTAGCGAAAAAGAAGCTGTAGCAAAACTTCCGTGACAAAGACAAATCATGCAGACGCGCTTAAAGCTGGTAGCCGCATTTTTTTTGATTATCTTCGTTGTTCTTTTGGCTAGATTATTTTTTTGGCAGATTATTAGGGGTAAAGACTTGTCGGCTCAAGCTAGGGACCAATATCAGTCAGGAAAAAATATTGGTGCTCCCAGAGGCAATATATTAGCAAGTGACTCAACATGGCTTGCGGCGAGAGGGGAGGCATGGTTAGTTTATGCTTCTTTGCCGGACATAAAAGAAAACCCCAGAAAAATTGCCGACAAGCTAGCTCCGTTTTTTCTTGAGGAAGAATCAGAAAGAACAGATGTTTTACTGGAAGTTGAAAGAATATATTCCCTTTTAACGAAAGAGGAAATTGTTTGGATTCCCATAAAACACAAAATTAGTACAGAAGTTAAGCGAAATATTGAAGCGCTGGGAATAGCCGGAATAGGTTTTGAACAACAAGAAACAAGGATGTACCCTGAAGCCTCAAGTGCCGCCCATTTGTTAGGATTTGTTGGAAAAGATGCTCAAGGAGAAGATATTGGCTACTTTGGTTTGGAGGGTTATTACAATGCTCCACTTTCAGGCAAGCCTGGTTTTTTAGGAAGGGAAAGGGATGCTAGGGGATTGCCGATTGGGATTGGAGATATGACGGAAGTAACGGCTATCGCTGGTGTTGATTTATTAACACACATCGATAAAACGATCCAGCTTCTATTGGATGAAAAACTTTCTGAGGGAATTGAAAAATACGGAGCCGTGGGAGGAACAGCTGTTGTCATGAATCCAAAAAATGGTGCGGTTTTGGCAATGTCGGCCTATCCTTCTTACGATCCCGCAAGCTATTCCGATTTTGGAGATACTTTTTTCAAAAATCCGATTGTCTCTGATTCTTTTGAGCCAGGATCGATTTTTAAAGTTTTGGTAATGGCGGCGGGACTTGATTCAGATGCTGTGGAGCCCGATACAAAGTGTGAAATTTGCGACGGACCCTTGAAAGTAGATAAGTATTTTATTAAAACATGGAACAATGAATATACTCCCGACCAAACCATGCTTGACGTTATTGTTCACTCCGATAACGTAGGGATGTCCTATGTAGGTCAAAAGACAGGTGCCGACACGCTTTATGATTATTTGGACGCTTTCGGTATAGGAAAGGCCACAAACGTCGATCTCCAAGGAGAAATAGAACCGAAATTAAGAGAAAAAGGAACGTGGAACATAGTTGATTTAGCGACAACTTCCTTTGGGCAGGGAGTAGTGACTACTCCTATCCAAATGGTTCGTGCTGTTGGGGCAATTGCAAACGACGGTATCCTCGTAACACCGCAAGTTGTTGACAGGATATTGGGAGAAACTTGGGGAGAAGATATTAAACCTGAAATTGACGAAAGAGTGATTTCTGCCAAAACAGCCAATGAGGTAACCGCAATGATGGTTGAAGCCGCGAAGAATGGAGAATCAAAATGGACTCATCTTAGGGGATTTAATGTCGCTGGAAAGACAGGGACAGCTCAGATTCCTATTGCTGGACATTATGATGAAGAAAGAACAATAGCCAGTTTCGTCGGTTTCGCACCCGCAGATGATCCAGACTTTGTTATGCTGATAACCTTAAGAGAACCTTCCAGTTCTCCTTGGGCGTCGGAAACAGCGGCTCCTCTTTGGTACAATGTCGCGAAAGATCTTTTTATATACTTCGGAATCCAACCTACAAAATAAGAGGGGCGTTAATTGGAGCGTCCAATAAATGTTTTAAATGCAAAAGGCTGAACCCTTTTGTGAAATGAAGCTGTGATTTCTACCCTAGCCTCTGGACTTCTCTGGTCCAGGTTATGCAAGGCACTACTTACAGCTCCACAAAATATATCGTCTTCTAAAAGAATTATTTGTTCGTCTTCGGAAGCAGCAGAAATCATATTATTAGCGAAAAATAATACATCTCTGGCGGAGCCAGTAAAAAGTGGCTGAAATTTCTCAGGAATACCATTAAACTTCATTTCGGCTGACATATGGAACGATTATACAGGATAGCCTAAAAAGAATTCAAATCTGGTAAAATACATAGGTGATACCTTTTATAAAGAATAAACTTCATTTTCTGAAGGCAGTGTTGGCGATTATATATTTCCGATATCCAGCAAGAAAGCTGAAAGTGATTGGGGTTACTGGCACAGACGGAAAAACAACAACTTCCACATTGATTTATTATTTATTGCTAGCGGCTAAAAAGAAGGTTGCTCTCGTGAGTACGGTGGCTGCTTATGTTGGAGAAAAAGAAATTGATACCGGTTTGCATGTAACCACCCCCGACTCATGGCATTTACAAAAATTGATAAAAAAAATTGCAGACGAAGGGTATAAATATCTAGTTTTAGAAGCAACGTCACATGGCTTAGATCAACACCGGTTATTAGGAACAAACGTTTTCATTGCTGTTCTTACCAATATCACCCACGAACATTTGGATTATCATAAAACATATGCGAAATATTTAAACACAAAGGCAAAAATGTTTAGAAACGTAGATGTAGCGATTCTCAATAAGAGTGATTCTTCATATATACATATCAAAAAAATACTTAATTCGGGGACAAAAGTCGTTTCATACAGTGAAAAAACTCTTAAAAAAGACTTAGGTAAGGCAATTAGAAATAAATTTGCTGAAAATTACAACAGGCTTAATGCAACGGCCTCAATTTTAGCAGCCAAAGAGTTAAATATAGACAACGAGAGAATTATTAAAGGAATAAAGGATTTTTCTGGTATTCCTGGACGAATGGAAGAAATAAAAAACAAGAAAGGAATTAAAATATATATTGATTTTGCTCACACACCAAATGCTTTAGAAAATGTATTAGAGACCCTGAATAGGAAAAAGGGCAATTCGAAATTAATTGTTGTTTTTGGTTGTGCCGGCGAACGGGATATTGAGAAAAGGTACTTAATGGGAAAGATTGCTGCTAGACTAGCTGATATTTCTATTATTACTGCCGAGGATCCTCGAAATGAAAACATAAACGACATAATAGAGCAAATTATTAATGGTACTGATGATATAAGTAAACAAAAAAGGAGCAAAATTATTAAAGAACCAGAACGTGGCAAGGCAATATTGCTTTCTATAGAAAAAACGGCAAGAAGAGGAGACACGGTTGTTATATGTGGTAAGGGACACGAAAAAAGTATGGCTTATAATGGAAAGGAGTATCCTTGGTCTGACCGGGAAGCTGTTCTCTTTGCTTTAATGGGTAAAGCTAGAAAATTGACAGATAATTTAGATTAATGAAACGACAGGATATAAAAAGTTTACTTTACGAAGCATTGGGAAAGAGAGTGGCTGAAGTTCGTGAACAAGTTGTGGCTCGAAAACTAAAGTCTTTAGAGGTTGGGAGCTATTTTGTTCACAAGAAGCCATTTTATATAAGCCAACTAGCAAGTGCCAAAAAATCATCGATTGATGGTTTTTATGGTGCAATAAAGGATAAAGATGCGGCGTATCGATTCGGAACAAAAGATTTAAAAGAATTCAGTTATTGGGCCTGGAGAGCATGTGGTATCGTTGGCTTACAGATGGTTCTCAAAACCGTTCATGGAAATAGTTTCGACCACAAGACAATAGAATTGATAAAAGAAGGTTATGAGTTAGGAGGGTATGATACAAAAATAGATACTGGCTGGTTTCACAAAAGTATTGCAAAATTAGCAGAGAAATATAAACTGAAAGCGGAGTTAAAGAAATTCGTACCAGCTTCAGAAATTGCACTTATAATTTCAAAAGGGTCATATGTTTTGGCCTCGACAGAGAGTTTAACAGGAGGACACTTTCTTTTAATGTACGGATTTAAAATGAATAGTAAAAAAGAACTTAGTGGTTTTTGGATTCATGACTCAAATGATTTTGAGGATGCGGGTGAGGGTAAGTATATTAGTAAAAATGATTTTAAGAATCTTTCGACTCGCAGAATTATTTCGTTGAAGAAAAAATAACCATATGGATACAGAAATACAACGAAGCACTCCCAATATAAACATAGAACTTGACGGGCTACGAAAAGATGAGCGGCTAAGAGTTCAAGAGAAATGCAGAGATGAGTTGTCGTGGTGGGAAGATAGATTGATAGAGGATGTGCCAGAAGCTTTACAAAAAGGGATATTAAAAGAAGTACCCCAAGAAGGAACAGGATATCGATTGATTATGACCTTAAGAAACAATAAGGAACCAAAATTATTAAATTCCCAAGCTTTAGACCTTCTGGGATTAGTCGGTCAAAAATGGAAAGATAAATTAATTAATATTCCTACTCACGACGTTATTTTTCTTTCGGTTACCTCACTATATCGCTCTCGAAAGCTACAAGAAGAGTTATTGAGAAATGGGGCAAATGCTTCCACAAGAAGTGCGCATCAAGCTGGTGCAGCTATTGATTTTGACCCCAATGGCTACTATAAGGGTAGCGAAAGAGTTTCAGTTAAAAGGGGTGATGGAATATTTGATGAAAGGTACATATTAATTTTAAAGGAAGTGCTTGAGGAGTTAGAGAAAGAAGGAAAATGTCAGGTAATTTGGGAAAAGAGCTATAAAGTTGTGGATGAAGCAGTTCTCGAATATGATTCTTGTTATCACGTATGTGCCAAGCCAACGGTTCTTAATCATGGGCAATAAAATATATCCAATTGTACAATGGTGGGTTGCACCGCATCTTCCTAAGGAGCACGTATTTATAACATCGGGGAAAAAGTCTTCAGGACTTTTTACAACGATGCGTTTGTACTTAGGTAGGTGGATCATCCATCCTATTAAAAGACATTTGGCTCATGAATATTCTAAGTTGCTTATCAAATCAGGATGCGAAATTATTGGAGTTGCTGGCAGTGTGGGCAAGACGACAACAAAGAACATGATAGCTTCAGTACTTTTACAAAAATACACAACTGCCTGGACCTTTGGAAATATAGACCCTATTTATAATATTCCTGCTACAGTTTTGTCTACTGGTTCAAGAACCAAGAAACTTGTTTTAGAAATGGGAATAGAATTTCTCGGCGAAATGGATTATTACCTTTGGTTGGTACAACCCAAGGTAGGAGTAATAACTACTATCTACTGGACACACACAGAGTTTTTGGGAAGTCTGGATAATGTTGTAAAGGAAAAAGGCAAATTAATTAAATCTTTGCCGAAAAATGGGTGTGCAGTTTTGAATATTGACGATCCCCAATCGGCTAAATTAAAAGATACAACAAAAGCAGAAATTGTTTGGTATGGATTAGACTCACGAGCGCAAATAAGAGGAAAAAATATAAGTATTACAAAAGATTTTAAAACGAAATTTATTTTGGAAACCGGAAATGAAATGCAGGAGATAGTCCTTCCTCTTTTGGGACAGCAGTTTGTTTCATTGGCCCTAGCCGCAGCAGCAGTGGGGCACATTAATGGTCTAAACACCAAACAAATTAAGAAAGGGCTAGAGAAAATAAAAGCGCAACCTCACAGAATGACTCCTTCAAGATTAAAAAACGATACGATCGTGATTGATGATACATACAATGCAAATCCAATTGCCGTGAGAGAGGCAATACGTCTAATGTCCAGTATTGGCAAGAAACGTCGAAAAATATTAGTTCTTGGTGAGATGAAAGAATTAGGGAGGTATGAAGAAGAGGGTCACAGAGAGGTTGGCAAATTTGCTGTTAAAGAAGGTGTTGATTGCATTATTACCTTGGGATCAGCAACGCGTTATGTAGTTGATGAAGCCCGAAAGGCAGGATTAGGAAAAGAATGTACTTATCTAGCAAAAGACAAGACAGAACTTTTGACAAAAATGACAGCAACGATAAAAGCGAAAGACATAATACTAATTAAGGGCTCCAGATCACTCGCCATGGAAGAAATTGTAGAGAGATTAACAAAATAATAATTAGGCGATAACGACATCCTTAATAAATATTGTAATTTTCACGCCTTGCTCTAGTTGAGCCTGTGTTTTATAATCAGAGGGGGTTTATCCCTTAATATGAGTACATCAAGCACCTTGCCCTTAGCTTTAGGACTTATAATTTTCTCCTTCTTGATTACAAGTGTTTTGGTTGTTCCCTTTATCGATCTTCTTTATAGGCTAAAACTGACAAGACGCAAACAGGCTTCAAAAAATGGGAAAACTTCTCTTTTCGATAGGCTACATGATGGCAAAGCAGGAACGCCTGTTGGTGGCGGAATATTGATAATCGCCGTAGTTACGGCTCTTTTTGCTGCAATATTTCCCATTATTACTTATATGGGGGTTTATATACAAAGCTCATTTGGTTTACGTGATGAATTGTTTGTGGTATTTTTCACCTTCCTTTCATTTGGCTTGTTAGGTTTAACAGATGATATAGTCAAGATGTTCGGTAAGCCCAGAAAGGGAAGGTTGGGTATGTGGTTTGGTATAACTCGTAAGCAAAAATTTATAGCTCAATGGATTTTGGCTATTTTCGTGGGTTACTTTCTTTATAATAAGTTAGGTATTCATATTCTTCACATTCCATTATTTAATAAAACACTGGATCTTGGTTTTTGGTATGTTCCATTCGCGGCCACCCTTATTGTTACTTTTACCAACGCCTACAATATTACAGATGGGCTAGACGGGCTTGCTAGTGGACTGCTAATGATATTTCTTATTGCCTTTGGCACTCTTGCTGCAGCAAGCTTAGATGTACCTCTTTCCTTGTTTATAACCATATGGTTAGGATCTTTGATGGCTTTTCTATATTTCAATGTTTGGCCTGCAAGAATTTTCCTGGGAGACGCTGGCGCCTTATCTTTTGGTGCTACGATAGCCGTAATAGGACTTGTAACTGGAAGTGTCTTTGCTCTTTTGATTATCGGAGCGATATTTCTTATTGAGATTGTTTCCTCAGCGGTTCAGATTTTAGGTTGGAAGTTTCTTAATAAACCTATTTTCCCACTTGCCCCAATTCACCATACATTTTTGGCTCAAGGTTGGGAGGAACCGAAAATAGTAATGCGTGCATGGCTCGCTGGAATAATGCTTGCAATCTTTGGTTTATGGCTGGCAACGATTTAAAAACTTCTCTTTGTGCAAAAACTGAAACTTAAAAAACAAAACAATGTGGCTGATAGGAAACTTTTTATATTAACCCTTGTTTTGACGGCTTTGGGGCTAATAGTTGTCGCCGACGCTTCTTCACCGGCAGCCTTGAGTAATTTTTCTGATAGGTTCTACTACGTCAAACAACAGGCAGTGTGGGGATTAATTGGTCTTGGTGCTTTATTGGTTACCTCTAAAATTCGCTATTCTTTTTGGGAAAAGATCGCTACGCCTCTTTTCATTGCCAGCATATTGCTTTTAATACTTGTTCTGATACCGGGTATAGGAGTAAAAGTTATGGGTGCAAGAAGGTGGATTATTCTTGGATCAGTCTCTTTTCAACCCTCGGAGTTTGTCAAGCTGGCCTTATCTATCTATATTGCTAAGGTAGCTGCGAGTGAAAAAGGATCTCTCTCGTATTTTTTGCCAATCGCAATTGTAGCCGGACTTATTATGTTTCAACCCGATTTAGGAACAACCCTGGTGGTAGCCGCAGCAGGAATGGCTCAAGTTTTTGTAGCGGGAGTTAACTTGCTACATTTTACCGGTGCGTTAGTAACAGGGGCTCTTGCCAGCTTTATATTAATCATGACATCTGGCTACCGGCGAGATAGATTAATGACTTTTTTTCAGCAATCAAAAGACCCACTGGGAAAATCTTATCATATAAGACAAATTCTTCTTGCTTTGGGCTCAGGAGGAATATTTGGCGTAGGCCTAGGACAGTCCAGACAAAAATTTCTTTTCTTGCCGGAAGCGGCGACCGATTCAATTTTTGCCGTCATTGCTGAAGAAGTAGGCTTTATTGGAGGTGTTGTTTTGATAGCTCTTTTCCTGGTATTTGTATTCCGTGGCTTAAAGATTGCAACGGGTGCGCCTGATAAGTTTTCGAAGGTGTTGGCCACAGGCATAATAGTTTGGATAGGTGCCCAAATCTTTTTAAATATTGGATCTATGGTTGCTCTAGTTCCGTTAACTGGTGTGCCGCTTCCCTTCTTTAGCTATGGGGGTTCTGCTTTGACGATGACGCTTCTTGCAACTGGTATACTTTTAAATATCTCAAAACATGAGAATAAACAAAAAACAAGACAAAGAAAAAGATAAAATAGTTCTGACGGGTGGCCATGCAGCAACCACTGCACTTGCCACCGTTGAGGAGCTGATTAGACGAGAAAGTTGGGATATATATTGGATTGGAGCAAAGACGGCGATAGAGGGGAAGAATATTCCAACCTTGGAATCCAAAATCCTTCCAAAAATAGGAATACGCTCACACAAGATAATTTCAGGGAGAATACAGAGAAAATTAACTTTTTGGACACTACCTTCACTTATAAAAATACCAATTGGCTTTATTCACGCAACTTTCCTGCTTCTTAAAATTAGACCTAAAATAATACTGTCTTTCGGTGGAGCTGCCTCATTTCCAGTTGTTGTTATCGGGTTTTGTCTAAGAATCCCTATTGTTATTCACGAGCAAACATCTGCTGCAGGGCGAGCCAACAAATCATCGGCTCGATTTGCTAAGGAAATTGCATTGGCTAGGGAAGGTAGTAAAAAACACTTTCCATGCAAAAAATGTAAAGTTGTTGGTAATCCCTTGCTTACCCAAATCGCCGAGATAGAACCTAAAAATAAAATAGGAAATCCTCCTACTGTTTTTGTTACAGGTGGCTCCCGCGGCTCACAGACAATAAACACATTTGTTCTTAATGTTTTAGAAAAATTACTTAAAAACTATTTGGTTGTTCATCAGACAGGATTTTTAGATTATGAAAAAATCAAAAAATTAAGAGATTCGTTGCCGAATGATTTGAAAGAAAGATATGAAATATATTCGGTTCTTGACCCGATGGATATAGATGGAGTTTATAGGAGAGCGGATATTGTTGTTGCCCGAGCGGGAGCGAATACTGTATCCGAAATTGTGGCGACAAAAAGACCCTCTGTTCTTATTCCGATACCTTGGTCATATGAGAACGAACAGGTTAAAAACGCTGAATTTGCTGAGAAATTTGGTTTGGCAAAAGTACTTAATCAAGAGACTCTTTCTGGAAATGTCTTATATGATGCGATCAAAGACGTTGAAGGTAATTGGGAAGATATTGTTAAGAACGTTAGGAAAAAGAAAAGTCTAGATATCAATGCATCTAAAAAACTAGTTAATATATTGGAAGGATTGGTTTAAGTGAAATATGTAAAAGTATTTTTCGGAATTATCCTTTTTGTCCTTCTTGTAAGTTCGTTTTTTGTTGTTCCTAAGAAAATAAAAATAAAGAATATTGTTTGTCAAAGCCAGTTTGGTCCGTGTAACGCAAGCATTTTAGGGTCGATTAACAAGATAGGAAACGGGGAGAAAAGCTACTACGATGTTAAAAGAGAGCTCCAAGGAACGCTTGCAAGCAATATCTTAGTTAGCGATTACTCTTTTCATTTCCGATTTCCCAACATCGTTGAGGTGAATCTCTTAGAAAGAAAAGCGAAATATGCTATTAAAGCCGAAGGTACGGATTCATACGCATTAGTTGATGAAGAAGGTTATGTTATCTATTTTCAGGATCTAACGGGGTTGCCTTTTTTGACCACCATTGAGCCTCCACCAAATGTAGGTAAAAAAGTATCAGACAAGGTAGCTTTTGCTTTAGAGATCCTTTACGGTACGTTTTCCTCTTATCAAGTTCGGGAGGGAATAATAGAGAATGAAAGTTTGGTCATTGAATTAAGTCAGGGTCCTAAGGTAATATTTCCGCTAGAAGGGGAGAGGGAAGTTCTTTTAGGATCTTTGAGGCTTGTACTTTCGAAATTGAATAATGATAGCCAAGATTTTAAAATTGAAAATGTGTCTGGGGCGAGTATAATCGACTTACGGTTTAAAAATCCTGTCATCAAGTAAGCCCCTTTTTATAATATGGCTAAAACACGAATAGTAGCAGGGATAGAATTAGGCTCATCCAAGGTAGTAACGCTTATTGCTCAAGTTCAAGTAGATCCAGTAAGCTTTACGACCTCGATTAATATAGTGGGAGTTGCTTCAGTTGAATCTAAAGGTGTTAAGAAAGGTCAAATAGTAGATATAGAAGAGGCGGTTGAGGCAACTATTGCTTCAGTTGAAGCAGCGGAAAGAATGGCCGGCTATAATTTAGATAACGCCTATATCGCCTTAGGTGGAGCTCATGTTACTTCACAAAATTCTCATGGAGTTGTTGCCGTTTCTGATCCCAGTGGGGAAGTAGCACCCGATGATGTGGAGCGAGCAATAGAAGCTGCATCCGCAATTTCCCTTCCCTCGTCGCGAGAGTTAATACATGTTCTTCCTCGAGAATTTGCTGTTGATGGAGAATCAGGAGTGAAAGATCCGGCTGGAATGAGTGGTGTAAGATTGGAAGTTGATACACATATTGTTACTGCATCTTCGGCAGCAATTAAAAACCTCAAAAAAGCCGTGAATGAAGTAGGTGTAAATATTGAAGATTTAGTTTTTTCAGGGCTGGCTGCTTCAGTATCTGTTCTTACCAAAACAGAAAAAGAATTAGGCTGTGTTCTTGTTGATATAGGAGGGGGGACAACTTCTGTTGCCGCATATATTGATGGCGCGCTCTCTTATTCGGGAGTGATTCCTATTGGTGCAAGAAACGTGACAAACGACCTTGCTATTGGTCTACGAGTTTCCTTAGAGTCTGCTGAAAAAATAAAAGTTGCTCTCTCAGAGGATGCAAAAAAGAAAAACAAGATTAAAACTGCAGGTGAAAGCGATCAGTTGGAATTGAGAACCCTAGGGGTTGATGAAATCAAGAAAGTTTCGAAAAAAACCTTGGTTGAAGGAATAATTAGACCAAGATTGAATGAAATATTTACGATGATTAGACTAGAACTTGAAAGAGCAAATCTAATTAATAAAATTCCGGCTGGTGCAATAATCACGGGTGGTGGAGCAGAAACTGTCGGCATAACCGATTCGGCTAAAAGAATGATGTCTTTACCGGTAAGAATAGGGGTACCTAAAGGAGTTGGCGGTTTGATTGATGATGTTATAAATCCAGCGTTTGCGGTGCCTATCGGATTGATTTTGTTTGGTACACAACAGGAACCGAATGAGCGTTTGACAAGTTTGGCCAAAAGAATTAAATTTCCGTCGGGAGGGTTTGTAGGGAAATTGGTGGATTCAATACGCGATCTTCTGCCCTAAAAAATAGATAACTTGTAATTTTTCTCTGCTCCTAGTAAAATCACGCATACAAATGGCATTAGTAAAACCTGATTCAGCAAGGATAGCAAAAATAAAAGTAATTGGTGTTGGCGGAGGAGGAGGAAACGCTGTCTCTTCCATGATAGATTCTGAAAACATCAATGGCGTTGAATTCATTGCGGTTAATACGGATGCACAGGTTCTTTTGGCTAATAAAGCTCCGACAAAACTTCAAATTGGAGAAAAACTCACTAAAGGATTGGGAGTTGGAGGCAATCCGGAGGTTGGTTGTCAGGCTGCTGAGGAGTCTGTCGAAAAAATAAAAGAACTGTTGGTTGATTCAGATATGGTTTTTCTAACTTCTGGAATGGGCGGAGGCACAGGAACAGGGGCTTCTCCTATCATCGCTAGATTGGCAAAAGAAACAGGGGCTCTTACTGTTGGTGTCGTGACGAAGCCATTTGCATTCGAAGGTACCAGGAGGATGGTTGTAGCAGAAGATGGAATCGAAAAGTTCAGAGAGGAAGTAGACACTTTGATTGTTATTCCTAATCAAAGATTAATGGATGTGATAGATAAAAAAATGACTTTGGTTGAAGCATTCAAAGTTGCCGATTCGGTATTGGGACAAGCAGTCGGTGGAATTGCGGACATAATTACAACGGCGGGATTAATTAACGTCGACTTTGCAGATGTTAAAACAATTATGAGAGATGCTGGCACCGCTTTACTTGGGATTGGAACTGGAGTCGGAGAAAACAGAGCCCAAATGGCGGCAAGAGCGGCTATATCATCCCCGTTGCTGGATCTTTCAATAGATGGAGCAAGAGGTGTGTTGTTTAATATTGCTGGAGGCTCAGATCTTACAATGTTTGAGGTAGACGAAGCAGCAAGAGTAATAGCAGCAGCGGCTGACCCAGATGCAAATATAATATTTGGTGCAGTGATTAAAGAAGATCTGAGTGATCAGGTAAAAATTACTGTTATTGCCACAGGTTTTGACGAAGCAAGGGCTCGTCTGGCTAAAATGGCACAACCCTCAGAACATGTAATTAGTGAAGGGTTAATAAGCGAGGAACAACTGCCTACAGACGAAGAAAATATCGAAGGGAAAGAAGAAGAAATTCTTGAACCATCTCTAGAAGAAGACTTACCTACAAAGGAACAAGAAGAGGATGTTTTTGGAGAGAAATTTGAAATACCAGCTTTCTTAAGAAAGATACATTAAATCGGGGGTGATTATTTATGAATATTTATATTGAAAGAGATCAAGGACCCTCAAAGCTTGACGAGCGTTTAGAGGTCTTTAGGGATCCTGAAACAGAACACATAATACTTACTCCAGAAGAGGCAAGAGAGCTTCTTTTGGAAGCTCTTCTTGGATACTATCGGAGACTTGCTTCCGAAGGTGTTTCTCCTCACAATCGACCGAGTTCGAAAATAGAAGCTTTAGCTCAAATAGTAGAGATGAGGCTTTCTGGCGACAAATTTGATTATACAGAAACGGTAGAAACTATTAGTAAAAGACGAGCACAACAAAGTCAGGAGAGAAGAGAGATGGAGGAAAAATTACATATAATTACGCCAGCACCGCCGCCACAGGCAGAAATATAATCTCTCCAATTCTAACTCCTTCTGCACACTACTAGGGATTTATTGTAAAATACTTTCAAGATGGCTAAAGACAGGCCTTTTTTTGATGAAGTAAATATTAAAGCAGATTTTTCTGTGATGGAGCGGGAATTACTTGATGAATGGTATGAAAAAGGAATTATCAAGAAGTATCTTCAGAAAAACAAAAATTCAAAAAAATACTTTTCGTTCCTAGATGGCCCTATAACCGCCAATAATCCCATGGGTGTTCACCATGCGTGGGGTAGAACCTACAAGGATATTTGGCAGAGATACAAAAATATGCAGGGCTTTAAGCAGCGTTTTCAAAATGGCTTTGATTGTCTAGGTTTATGGGTGGAAGTTGAAGTAGAAAAAGAACTAGGTCTTAAAAGCAAAAAAGATATAGAGAATTTAATACCGGGAGATATGAAAGGGAGTCTGGCCAAGTTTGTTGACCTTTGCAAAAAACGCGTATACAAATACGCTGATATACAGACAGAACAGTCTAAAAGACTTGGATATATTGTTGATTGGGATAACTCCTATTACACACTTTCAGATAACAATAACTACATGATTTGGCATTTTCTCAAAAAATGCCATGACGAAGGTCTTATTTACAAAGGCAGGGATTCCGTCCCTTGGTGTCCTCGCTGCGGAACAGCAATTTCTCAACATGAGATGTTAACGGAAGACTACAAAGACCTTACGCACGATGCGCTTTATGTGGCTTACCCAATAGATCAAAAGGAAAACGAACATCTTCTTATTTGGACAACGACTCCTTGGACATTGCCAGCTAACGTGGCCGTGGCGGTTGATCCAAAACTTACTTATGTTTTAGCGAGTTCTCAAGATTCAGACAAAAAATATTATTTGTCTGAAAAAACTGCCGGCCTGTTAGGCTTGAAAATATTAGAAAAGGTCAAGGGCGAAAAACTGATTGGTTTAACTTACAAGTCCGCCTTTGATAATTTACCAAGGATTAAAAAGGCCCTTTCGGGTGAGAAACATCGTGTTGTCGCTACTGCCGATCGTATATTAACTGTTGGTGAAAATGAAGGGACGGGATTGGTACACATAGCAACGGGGGCTGGGTCTGAGGATTTTGCTCTTGGCAAAAAGGAGGGTCTTCCAGTAATAGAAGTAATTGATGAGGAGGCTAATTATCTTGACGAACTAGGGGAGTTTGCGGGTAAAAATGCCAAGGATGATCCAGAATTAATTATTAATTATCTAGAAGAACAGTCTTTTTTGTTTAAAAAAGAAAAATATAAACACAGATATCCAGCTTGTTGGCGTTGTAAGACAGAACTTGTTTGGAGAGTTGTTGATGAATGGTATATAAAAATAGACCCCGTAAGAGAAAATATGAAGGGCGCTGCTAAGAAAATCCAATGGATTCCTTCTTTTGGCCTCAAGAGAGAACTAGATTGGCTAAGCAATATGCATGATTGGTTAATTTCCAAGAAGCGTTATTGGGGATTGGCAATTCCGATTTGGGAGTGTGATAAGTGTGGCCATTTTGATGTGATTGGTAGCAAAGAAGAGCTTAAGAAAAAGGCAATTGAAGGGTGGGAGAAGTTTGAAGGCAATACTCCACACCGCCCTTGGATTGATGAAGTGAAAATTAAATGTGAGAAATGTGGCGAAACAGCTACTCGTATTCCTGATGTTGGTAATCCATGGCTTGATGCAGGCATTGTTTCTTTTTCGACAATAAGTGCAGATAACAAAGAAACGCCTTTATACTGGCAGGATAAAAAAGAGTGGGCAAAATGGTTTCCGGCAGACTTTATTACAGAAAGTTTCCCTGGACAGTTTAAGAACTGGTTTTATTCGTTAATTGCCATGAGTACGGTATTAGAGAATAAAGAACCTACTAAAACAATTCTTGGTTTTGCCACACTTTTGGACGAAAAGGGTCAATCAATGCACAAAAGCTCAGGGAACATGATTGAGTTTAATGAGGGTGCCGATAAAATTGGAGTCGACGTTATGCGCTGGTTGTATGCGAGACAGAACCCATCGGAGAATTTATTGTTTGGTCATAAGATTGCTGATGAAACTAGAAGAAGATTTCATTTAAAGATTTGGAATGTATACAATTTTTTTGTAACTTACGCAAATATAGACGGTTGGACACCAAGTGATTCTACCTCAAATAAAGATCTAAATGTTCTTGATAGATGGATATTGTCCCGATTAAACGAGTTAATAAATGGAGTAACAAAATATTTGGATGAATATAATGCTTATCGAACAAGTGGTTTGATAGAGGAATTTGTAGATGATTTTTCAAACTGGTATATAAGACGGTCTAGAGACAGAGTTGGGCCTGCAGCAAGAGAAAAAACAGATAAAGATGCGTTTTACCAAACAACACATTTCGTATTGGTTGCATTAACCAAACTAATCGCTCCATTAACTCCTTACTTGGCAGATTTTATATATATGAATTTAACAAAGAAGGAATCAGTGCATGTTGAGGATTGGCCAGATTCAGATAAAAATATAGATAAGGAATTAATGAACAACATGATTGTGGCAAGGGAGCTTGCTGAAAAAGCTCATTCCGAAAGGAAGAAAGCGGAAATTCCTGTAAGACAACCGCTAAACTCTTTAACGGTTTCTATACCCGAATTATCTTCAGAGCTTGAGGCTCTCGTGAAGGATGAAGTAAATGTAAAGAATATAAGTTGGGCTAAAACAGAGGGAGAGGAATTGAAAGTTAAACTAGACACAAAAGTTACCAAAGAGTTAGAAGAAGAAGCGAAAGCAAGAGAACTTATTCGAAAAATTCAAGGAGAAAGGAAGAAATTGGGCATGAACCTTACTCAAGAAATTGTTGTTGCCAACACCTGGATACCGAAGAGTAAAGAAGTTGTACAAAAAGTTAAAAATAAAACGTTAGCAACGGATTTAAAAGAGGGTAAATTTAGTGTTACAAAAGCTTCTTAAATATTAATGCCAGAAATATCAAAAAAGGTAAGTATTGATTACATTCTCTTTATCAGCATAAGTTTACTATTTCTATTAAGCGTTATCGTTTTACGATCCATTGCACCTTCAATTTTCCCTCTTTATTATCTATATTTCGTTCTTTCTATTTTGGTATTTTTTCTATTCTTGGCAATTGATTTCGAAATTATTTCTCTATTTTCGACACATATATATTGGGGAAGTATCATCTTACTACTCTTACCGTTGTTAATAGGGCAGGTCACAAGGGGAGCAGTAAGATGGATACCAATTGGACCTTTGAGTATTCAGCCGGCTGAAATAGTCAGACCTTTTTTGTTAGTTTTTTTTGCTAACTACTTAACGGAAAAATCTTTGGATATTAAAAGGTTAGCCAAGGCGCTATTTTTGTTTGCTCTTCCTCTCTTTTTAATTGTTATTGCGCCATCTTTTGGCGTAGCCGTTTTAACCACGTTAGGTTTTATCGGGGTTGTTTTGGCATCAGGTTTAAATAGAAAATATCTTTTGACGAGTATAGCGATTGTCTTTATTGCTATGCCTCTGGGGTGGAAGTTATTGGCTCCTTACCAGCGATCAAGAGTTTTTTCATTTCTTAATCCAAGCGCTGATCCTCTTGGAGCAGGTTACAACAGTATTCAATCTATGGTGTCTGTGGGCTCTGGCATGCTTGCGGGTAGAGGTTTAGGAAAGGGAGTTCAAACGCAGTTAGCATTTCTTCCCGAAAAACATACGGACTTTATCTTTGCCGCTGTTTCTGAGGAGCTAGGGTTTATTGGTGCGACTATTGTTATTTTAGGCTTGTTCGTCATTTTTTGGCGCTTAATAATAATAATCGAATCGGCAAGAAGTTTTGCTGCACGGGCGTTTGTCTCCGGGCTTTTTCTGACACTATTTATAGAGACACTAATTCATATAGGAATGAATCTAGGTTTACTTCCTATTACAGGTGTTCCTCTGCCTCTTGTTTCTGCGGGTGGATCATCACTTCTAGCCACAATGATAGGTTTAGGGATAGCATTAGGGAGCCAGAAACCAAGTGTGGCTTGAGTTTGTCTTGCGTGGGGGTTAAAATAACAAGGTTAAACACTCATGAAATACGCAGTTGTAAAAATAAAAGGTCAACAATACAGAGTCTCCGAAGGAGATGAGATATTGGTGGATAAGCTAGGAACAGATAAACTCGATGTGAGGATTTTGCTTGTTGTGGACGAAAAGGGTGTAAAGATAGGCAAACCTGAGGTTAAAGATGCAAAGGTAAAGATAAAAATTATTAGTGAAGAAGAAAAAGGAAAAAAACTTTATGTTCAAACGTTCAAGGCTAAATCAAGGTATAGAAGGAAGATAGGTTTCCGCCCCGTATATTCCAGACTTTTAATTGAAAAGATCTCCTAACACACATATAAAATATATCAATCTGTATATTATTGATCTCTTGACAGCCGTGAAAATATAGATTAGAATTTTTCAAAGGATTAAAACAATGGCTCACAAGAAGCAAGGCGGTAAAACAGCACAACACAAAAGACCCACTGGAAAAAGACTTGGAGTGAAAGTGGCCCATGGTCAGACCGTAACAACAGGAATGGTATTAATGCGACAAAGAGGAACGAAATTTCATGCAGGAACTGGAGTAGGGCTGGGAAGGGATCACACACTTTTTGCCTTGAAAGACGGAATGGTTGAATTTGGTCAAAAGTTAGGGAAAAAGAAGATTTCAATAGTCTAATGGCTGAAGAAATAATTCAAATTGATATAGTTCAGTTGCAAGCTAACCCGCTTCAACCTAGGGGTTCAATAACCCCCGAAAGCTTGGTGGACCTAGTCGATTCAATAAAAGAGCATGGAATTCTTGAGCCACTTGTGGTAGCCAAAACACCTGCAGGGTTCCAAATAATTGCAGGTGAAAGGCGATGGAGGGCTTCGAAACTGGCCGGTTTAACGCATGTCCCGTCGATTGTAAGGGAAACTACACCAAAAGGAATGCTTGAAATGGCTTTGGTTGAAAACGTTCAAAGAGTTGATCTTAATGCACTAGACAGAGGTAAAGGTTTTGAAAGGCTTCAAAATGAATTTGGTCTTACCACTTCAGAAATTGCTGTAAGAATTGGAAAGTCTGTTGCTTATGTTTCAAACTCCTTAAGGCTTCTGGGTCTTCCCGATGCACTAAAAGATGGGCTGTTGTCGGGATTGATAACTGAAGGACATGCTAGAGCGTTAGCTGCAATTGATGATCAAAGCCTAATGGTTGAGGCTTACAAAATAATTTTACGAGAGTCCGGTTCTGTGCGTAGAGCTGAGGAATTGGCAAGAAGAATGAAGGCTCAATCCGGCCAAAAAGAGAAAAGAGGAACAAGGAAAGACCAACTAAGAGTAGTTTCGGAGGAGTTGGATAAAATGCAGGAGGAAATGCAAGAAGCATTTAGTGATGGGAAAAATGAAGAAACCAATAATACAACTAAAGTGAAATTGATTCGATCAAGACGCGAGACAAAAATTACATTCACCTTTAAAGGGAGCCTAGAGGAAACAGAAAACAAACTTCAGAAAGTATTCAAATCGGTTACGAAGTAAAGTTTAATAATTGTAATCAATCTTTTGAACGATTCCTGCACTTTGAATGGGCCAGTAAACTAACCAAGCGCGTCCAGTAATATCTTCTTTAGTAATAAACCCAAAAACTCTAGAGTCGGAAGAACGTGGTCTGTTGTCACCGAAAACTAAGTAAGACTCTTTGGGTACTGACACTTCTTTTCCTTCGCTTAAAAAAGAAGCGCTGGATGTATAGATTTTATCTGATAAATAGGACTCTTTTAATATTTCGCCATTTATATATATCTTGCCGTTTGAAATTGAAACCGTTTCTCCAGGTAGTCCTATTATTCTTTTAATAAACTCATCACCATTTCCGGTGGGAGCTTTAAAAACAATCACATCTCCTCTTTTTGGTTCTTCAAGACGATATGTTACTTTGTCAGTGAGGAGATATTCACCGTCTGGGAAATTAGGTTGCATAGAATCTCCCTTAATTTTATGTGGTTGTAAAACGAGCAAATATATGAAAAGAAAGATAGCAACTGCAAACACAACTACTTGAATTATGTCCAAAAAAAATGCGCTGAGACGCCTTAACATAGTATTAATTATATGTACCTTAACTTGATATTTTCAAGGGGGCAAAATACAGGATCTTAAATTTTCTCTTTTTCAACTATAACATCATGCGCGCCACTTTCTCTTACCCCGAGTTGGCTTATGCGGATAAATTGAGCATTTTTCCACAGCGTTTCTAGATCTTTTGCTCCGCAATAGCTAAAACCTGATTTAATGTTCGCTTCCATTATTGATATAACCCTTGACACAGCGCCTTTATATGGAACAGTGGCCTTAACGCCTTCAATATGGCTTAAATAATTTTCACTAGTATTTTTGAGAGTTTTGACATGATTTCTTTTTTCTACTAGTGATGTTGAGGCATTGTAGGCCTTATATTTCTTATTACACCGCACAAGGATTCTTCCGGGAGCTTCATCGGTGCCGGCAAATTGACTTCCAATAACTGCAGCAGACGCACCGGCGGCTAACCCCTTAACAATATCTCCAGAGTTTTTTGTACCTCCGTCACAGAGAATGGTTTTTTTATATTTTCTGGCAGCCCTAGCTGCTTCCATAACGGCCGTGATTTGGGGTACGCCAACGCCGGTTGTTATTCTTGTCGTACAGATTGTTCCTGGTCCCACGCCGACTCTTACGGAATCAGCACCGGCCTTGAAGAGATCTACTGCTCCCTCATAGGTTGCAACAACTCCAGAGACAATATCTACTTTATCTCCAAATTTTCTCTTAAGCTCTTTTGTTGTGTCTATTGTTTTTTGCATTGCTCCATGGGCAACATCAATGGTCAAAATATCCACTCCTGCATTTACTAATTTTTCGGAGCGTGCCAAATGACCATTTCTAACACCTACTGCAGCACCAACTAATACTTTTTGCTTTTTTACTTTTAAAACCATGTCGGCTTGTTTTTCAGGAGATGTAAATCGATGCAAAAAACCTAAGGCACCTAATTTTCCGAGAGCAATGGCCATTTCGGGACCTGTTACGTCAGTCATATTGATGCTTATCAGGGGGAGCTTTATCTTTACTCTTGGCGTAATTTGAGTATCGATGCTTACTTCGGAGCGGCTGTTAATATGAGAATGCTGAGGAACAAGTAAAACGTCGTCGTAGCTTAAACCTAAAGGTATTCTCTGATTCATACTTACGTAATGATATGAATCATTACATTTAACTTTAGCGAAAGAGAGACTAGGATGTCAATCCTGTTAAAGAAACGCTGAAGATGATAAAATTCAGGGTTAAGAAATAACTATTTGGTCGTGTAGCTCAGTTGGCTAGAGCGCCGCATTCACATTGCGGAGGCCACAGGTTCGAGTCCTGTCACGACCACATTCATAACCCATAGTTTGACTTTTGTCTTCTAGAATTATATAATTCTGCAAGTCTGATAAAGAGACTAATTCCAAAAATTCGCACCTTAAAGGAGAAAAGAAAATGTTCACGCAACTGCTGTCTTACTTGGCTGTGGTATTAGTATTTGTGCTTGTTTTCCACATATGGGCTGCTTTCAGTAAGAATGTGATGTCAAAGAGAATATGGAAGAAGTATGGCCCATTTTTTCTTCGTTTCATAAAAGCGAAGAAGTATTTACATCGATGTGCCACAACATTACGCAAGATAGGTATGGAAATGACGGCGCTTGAATTGAGGATGGAGCAAGCCGATCAGAAAAACCAAGAAATAAGAAGAATAACTCAACTTTTCAAGCTTAAAGTTGATGCACAGATGCAGCTTGCTTTTATCATGAAAGGCCAAAAGCCTGAGGAGAGATTAACAACATCCTTGGCTTTTGAAGAGATTGGGGCGGAGTATGACAAACTCAAGAAGGAGTATGAAAAATTAGTCGGCGAATTTGACAAAGAACTCGCCGAGCTTAGGCGCTCCTTGAATCATCTAACGAAACGAGAAAGATTAATCAACAAGCGCTCGAATTCTATACTTGCACTCTACGTGAGAGCAAGACCTGCATAACTACCTATAAGGAGGTAAAAGCGTGGACAAGAAACGCATATTATTAGCTGTGATTGCACTAATAGTGATTGCCACTGCGTCGATCCATTTGTACAGGAAATTACCAGATCCTGACGTTTCGACTTGGGCTTTCGTTTTAGATGTTGTGTTTTCACTTTCTTTTGTGATTTCACTAATTATGTACGTTTTTGCAATGTTATCTAATTCAGATGACAGCGCTAGAAAGCGTACCAATAGCCTCTTGCTACTTGCCGTAATAGCAATGATGATAGCATCTTCAACAGCGGTTTTGGCTTCTCTCTCGGGGTAGGTGCGACAAAGGTGGGGCTTGAGAAGACTTGCGGTATAACACCGTATAGTTTGAAACATTATCTCTCAAGCTCCACCCGTAAGTCCCTTTTTCTTCTGGTATACTTCAAATAATTACTCATGAAATCAAAACTTTCTTTTATTATTATATGGTTTATTATTTTATTGTCAGGCCCTTTTGCTGTATTAAAGTCAGTCAAAGTTTTTGATATTACCCAGAATGTTCCTCTTTTAATTAATATTTTTCAAAGGATTTTAGGATTAGTTGTTTTTAGTTTATTGTTTGTGCAAATTATTCTCGGGGCATTTATGCAGAAGTGGAAAGAAAAATTTGGAGCGTGGATTTTTAAATTTCATCTAATTCAAGGGTTTGTTGCTTACGTATTGGTATTGGTACACCCTCTTCTATTTCTTATTTATAATTTCAAAACAAGAGGTGTACTCGATCCCTTTTATGTCTTTACTGACTTTTGTCTTCTCTGTTCAAGGCCGATTGAGCTTTATTATAGTTTCGGCAGAATTACCTTTTGGCTTATATCTCTCGCTATCTTGGCGGCAATAGTTAAAAATGAAGTTTGGTGGAAAGAAAATTGGCGTAAATTTCATATTTTAAATTATTTTGTATTTTTCTTAATAGCAGCACACGCATGGTTTGTAGGTACGGATGTGATCAGTACATTCTTTGTTTATATTTTTTGGTTTGGAATGATTGCCGTTTTATATACATTTATTCGAAAACACATCCTACCTATAATTACAAATAAATAAAAAAGGTCACCCAGAGAAAACATAGGTTGTGCTACGGGGTTCGAGTCCCGTCAGTCACCCAAGACCTCATATTTCCTAGTATGTGATTCAATCTGTCTTTTTCTATCCAGTCAGCTGTTTGGAAATCCTCCGGTAACGCCGAGGGAATTACATTTTTCTTTCCGAAAAATTAAAATAATGATAAAATTGGGCCGATGAGCGTAGATTATAAAAAGGAGGCTAGAAACAAGATTGAACGGCTTGTTAAAAAATATGAAGGTGTTTCTGAAACTAGACTTAAAACGATAAACGAGGCAGATACACGAAGGATGTTTATAATGCCTCTTTTTGAAGCTTTGGGATGGGATGTAGACAATGAGCATGTTGACAATGAAGTTGTTGAGGAAGAGACTTCAATTGTTGGAGGAAGAATTGACTACTCTTTTAGATTAAACAATATTACGCAGTTTATTCTTGAGGCGAAAGCCATTCCTGAAGATCTAAATAAAGAAAAATGGGCAATGCAGGCAATTGAATATGGGTGGAACAAGGGAATAACTTGGGTCGTTTTAAGCGACTTCGAGGGTCTTAAGCTTTTCAATTCAGAGTGGAAAATAGATCATCCAAAAGCAAATCTTAATTTGACCTATAAGGAGTATCTTAAAGAGTTTGATAATTTGTGGTTACTTTCTAAGCAGTCTTTTGAGCAAAAAGAACTTCAAAAGCAAGCTTCGAAATGGGGAATAACATCTACTAGAGAGAGTGTTAACGAAAAGTTAGCTCAAGACTTGTTAAACTGGAGAGAGAAATTAACCAACAATCTTTTGCAATGGAATACAGATAAAAGCGAAGAGGTAATAAATGAATCAGTGCAGAGAATATTAGACAGGCTTATTTTTATAAGAGTTGTTGAGGATAGGGAGTTTGAGGAGAAAAAGCTGTGGCAAATATTTAAAAAGTGGGAAAGTGAGCGTAGAGAATCGAACAACTTTATAAAAGTATTAAAACCCCTTTTTAAAAAATTTGACGGGAAATACAATAGTAATCTTTTCAGCCCTCATGTTTGCGAAGAATTGAATACAGAAGGTGACCCTTTCTCTAAAATTATTCCACAGCTTTACGGAGAAAAGGAGAGGGGTGTTAAATACAGATTTGATGCCATTGATGTTGATGTATTGGGCAGTGTTTATGAACAATATTTAGGATATGTGCAAGGCATAGACGGCACTAAGAGCAAAAGGAAAAAACAAGGAATATACTATACACCTTCTTATATCGTTGAATATATTGTTAGAAACACGCTTGGAAATATTCTTTCTGATCAACCTGAAAGAATTGGGGATATTAAAATCATAGACCCAGCCTGTGGGAGTGGCTCATTCTTAACTAAAGCATTTGCAGTTATAAATGAATACTCAAAGAAAAAAGATAAAGATGAGTCTAAAAATGGAGAGATGTCGACCAAATATAAGATATTAAAAAACAGCATTTTCGGTGTAGATTTAGACCCTCAGGCAACGGAGATAGCTCGATTAAACATGCTTATAAAGGCTCTAGAGCCAGGTCATAAGCTGCCAATGCTGACAGACAACGTAAAAGTGGGAAACTCACTTGTATCAGGCTCAGAAAAAGACCTTAAGAAAATTTTTGGCGAGGATTGGAGAGATCAAAAGCCTTTTAATTGGGAGAGAGAATTTTCCGATGTTTTTGATAAGGGGGGGTTTGATATTGTTATAGGCAATCCACCTTATGTGGGCTGGGCAAAAGGTAAGCAAAGTAGTGAATTAAAAGAATATTTTCATCAAAAGTATAATGAAATATATTCAGGGAAAAATGACCTGCTCTACTATTTTATTTTAAAAGGCATAAAACTTCTAAGGCAAGGAGGCGTGATGTCTTTTATAGTCTCAAGATATTTTTTGGAATCTGTTTATGCTAAGAAGCTTAGAGAATATCTTTTAGATAATGTGGAAATACTTTCAATAATTGATTTTAGAAAGAAGCAAGTTTTTGAAGGAGCGAGTGTTCATACTGCGATAATAACCTTGAGGAACAAAAAACCAGAAAAAAATATAATAACAATTTATCTTGACGATATTTATACAAAACCCTTTTATATAAAGCAGGTGAAATTGAAGCAGATGGATATTTGGAGTTTAGAAAAGCCAACTGCGTCAAAATTGATAGCGAAGTTCGAAAATGAGGGTGAGCCAATTACAAAACATTTTGATATAAAAAATACTCCCCTAACGGCTCTAGACGAGATATATATTATTGATAAGAAAACTGTAGAAAATTTCAATCTGGAAAAAAAATATCTAAGAAAATTTATTAGATCGACCAATATACAGAGAAAATATCTTTCTAGTGAAACAAATAAGTATATGATACATATTGATAAACATAGTGATCTATCGAAAACCCCCAATCTTAAAAAATATTTGAAAACAAACAGAACAATGATTTTAGAAAGAAACAAAAGAAGAAACGAAAAGCTTGGTTTGGGATTAGCACGCCCTATGATCGAATACCCTTGGGGTGAGGGAAAATTGTTTTGTAGATCAAGGGCAAAAGATAATATATTCATTTATGACAACAAAGGAATGGTGGGTTCAAGACATAATACGACTGTCCTATTTGCTAAATCCGATGTTGATATAAAGTACTTTTTAGGTTTGCTGAACTCCAGACTTTTTGGTTTCTATATTCGATCAAAGTCAAAAAAAATGGGCGAGTCTTACGAATATTTGCCTAAGTATCTTAATAGTCTCGTTGTGAAAATTGGAAAAAAGAAGAAATTAGTGGATCTAGTAAATAAGGTGATTGTGCTTGAAAAACAGTTGGATAATCTTTCTGACCTTACAGACAATAGAGAGGTGCTTAAAAAAAGAGTGGAAGATATAGATGAGAAGATTAACGAAGAAGTTTATGATATGTATGGTCTTAATTCTGAAGAAATTAAGATTGTGGAGGGGGTTACGACAGAAATAATCTGAATTTCTGAGCCTACTTTTATGTAGTAAATTGTAGCGTGTGTATATTTCCACCAAAATCATTATTAAGAAGCAAAAATTTCGTCAATAACAGCCTTTCCTTATCCTCAGAGGTCATAAAATGAGTTCTAACAGCATCCGGTAGTCTACCCATCGAAATGGCCGTATTCTCGGGATATTCTAAAAAAGTCCTTGACAAACTTCACTCGTTCACAATTTTCTTAGTGGCTATCTGTTAAAATATGGGTAGCACATGCTTACAAAAGAAGACATAAAGGCATTAATTGAAGAAAAAACCGAAACGATCAATAAGGACTTTAAAGAAGGTTTTGTTTGGAGCAAGCAAAACAAAAGCCCAAGAATTGAAATTATCAAAGACATTATGGCCATGGCAAACACGAGAGATGGTGGAAAAATTGTGATAGGTGTGACCGATAAGGCGTTTAAGCACGTAGGAATAACCGAAAAGGAATTTTATGCTTTTGACACGACCCCAATTAACCAACTTCTTCAAGAGTACGCAGACCCGCCCTTAAGTTGCGATGTTGTTAAAATGAAAGTGAACAACAAACTAACAGTAGTGATAGACATTCCTGAGTTTGCTGAAGAACCAATTATTTGCAAAAAAACACTCCACTCAAAGGATAACGAGATTTTACTTACAAAAGGCGCTGTGTATATAAGAACCAAGAAAAATACAAGTGAAGCCATAAGCAACGTTGATGAAATGAGAAGAATTTTAGGAAGAGGGATAACCAAGAAGAGTGAAGAAATTTTCGAAACAATAAAAAGGATTGTGAGTGGATCTCCGATAATAAAAAAAGCAGATGACAAAAACAAAAAATTCGACAATGACATCAAAGAGGCCCTCGGTTTTGTCCGAGCCAATCTTGAGAATATTGAGGAGATAGGAAGGTGGGAGCTTGTGGTTCACCCACATGATTACAATGATCAATTAATAGACAACCCTGTTGAAGCTGGAAAGATGGTTGAGCAAAGCAAGGTAAGATTGAGAGGTTGGGATTTCCCCCACATTGATGTTCATGGAAATTTCTCAAATTTTAACAATGGGAAACAGTCAATTACGGGGAGTGAAAGAGTTCCACACAGTGAAGCATGGCGTTTATATAAAAGTGGACTATTTGTTTGGTCGGCAATGCTTGGTGAAGACATGATGGGATTTTCTAAAAAAGGACTTAGTATCCTGTATTTTGTAAGTAGAATATATTCTATAACTGAAATGACTCTATTTTTAAAAAGACTTTATCTTAAAAACTTAAAAGTAAAAAGACTACATTTGCAACTTAAGCTTTATGGAGCTAAAGACAGAAAACTAGAAGCAAGTCAGGGAACTATTTTGGGTGCCCATTACATTTGCAAAGACGAACCAGCAGAAATTAACGAAGATATTCAAACTGTTGAGTTAAAAGTGTCTCACAAAGCCGTTGCCAGAGAAATCATAAAGAAAGTCTTCATGCTGTTTAACTGGAATGATCCTTCAGAAAAAATGCTTGAAGATTGGCAAAATAAGTTAATCGAAAAAGGGGGTTAATATAATAAAATGCCATCATCTGAAAAAATAATTCGTATAGGTAAAAAAAAGATCCCCTATATCGAAATATCGTCTGAGATGTTTAAAAAAAGGCACAGTTTGATCAACCCCTTGTCCCTCGAAGATTTCAATGAAAAGTTCAGTCAATCAATGTTTGAAAGACTGGATTTGAATGTTAAAGAATTTCCAGAAAAATTCCGTTTTAGATTTTTTCATCTTGAAGAAAACCCAGCAGAAAGAAAGGAAAGGTTGGAAAAAATATCAGTTCATGGATCGGATAGAACAAATCCAAGCCCAAAGCTAAAAACAATGCCGGGATATGTGAGTGCTTCTAGTGCTTCAGGAGTAGAGCAAATATATCTGTTTGATTGTGGTTCGCTTCCACATTTTTCTCAAAACTATAGTGAAGAAAAACACAACGCTTTATTGATTTATGACTCAGCTAAAATATGTTACGTAGAAGGTGTAGAGTATACGTTTAAGGATATGTCTGATAGAGGGCGAGCCTTGTTGGCCATCGTGGCACTAATCTAAAGATACAAGGGAATCTCTTTTGTCTTCTTACTCAACAATAAACTCGCTAGCAACTCCATTTCCTTAGCTTCAGGCTTTATTAAAGCGGTTCTAACATCGTTCGGTAAGTCACCCAACGTAGAAGCTTGGTCGATTAAAGCTAGCAAATATTGCGTTATAACAGAATCAATACTAAACTTTAATAGTTATGGCGGATTCTGCAGGAAGTGGAGTAAATTATAAGAAAACGGTTACCGAGAATGAAAAGTCTAAAACTGTTAATATAAACACGGCTTCAAAAACCCCCGTTGTTTCTGTAAAGAAAATAAAGCCCGATCTTCGCAAAAAAGAACTTCCTTTAGTAGATATTAAAGTTACAAATCCTATTACATATCTTAAGAGTTGGTGGAAAAGGATAATTGGCAATGAGGGGATAGAGTTTCGTATAAAAGTACGTCCGCTAACAGCTATAGCTATTTCGTTAATAATCGTCAGTGTTAGTTTAGGTATCGGGCGTTTCATTTTGCCTTTCAACGTACCGTTTTTTGAATATACACCAACAGAGTCTCCAAGCACGACACAAGAACTTACTCGAAACACTGCCTTCACTGGAACACTAAGATTTACAGAAATTAACGCAAAGTATTATTTAATTACGACTTCATCCGAAGCGATTGCGTTGGAAGTGCCGGAAAATATCGATTTGAAAAAATTGGTCGACAGGAGAATATTTGCTACAGGTAAGTATAATGAGAACACAAGAACGCTGGTTGTAAATGACGCCTCAGATTTAGAAATTTTCCCCGAAGAGGTGGAGGCTGTTCCCACCACAACGCCATCCCCTGTGCCCACTCCGGCAGAGAGTTCCACTCCCACACCAGAAATCTCCCCTTCTCCGGCGTCGTAGAGTTGTTTATAAAACTTCCTGGTTTTAAGTTATAATCTTCTTAGCTGCCTCAATTATGATCTCTAAATTATTTACCGCATTATATTTCTTTGTTTTGTTGTATTTTATACATTTGGGATTCACTACAACTCCAGTTCAGTTAGGGGAAGTTGACAGCTTGACGTACCATATTCCTATTGCCGAAAGTATTTCCCGCGGCGATTTTACTAATTTATCTTATATAAAACAGGGATTAGGTTATTATCCTGCAGTTGGGGAGACCATGCTTTCTCTGTTTGTTAAATTTAATATTCCTTTAAACCTTTTCAATGTTTTGGGTTTGGTGCTGCTGTTCTTTTGTTGCAGGTTTACTGCAAGAACGTTCGGTCTCAGTAAAATGGCCTCTTTGGTTTTTGCTGCAACCTTCTCTTTGTTACCGACCGTTCTCAGATTAATATTGACTCAGACAATAGATATTTGGTTGGCTGTATTTTTTCTTTGTAGCTTGTCCCTGCTACAAAAACCCAAGCGAAGTATTTCATATTTTCTGAAAATTGGTTTCTCACTAGGATTATTAGTCGGAGTCAAATATTCCGGCATACTGTTAATGTTGGCTCTTTTGGTAGTTTATTCGCGCAAAGTGCTTTCTATGTTTACAGTAAGGAGATTTGTTGCTTTTTTTGTTCCTTTTTTTATCCTCGGCCTTTCATGGTATGTAAGGAATTGGATTATAACAGGAAATCCAATCTATCCTGTTGCGTTTTTGGGTTGGCAGGCTCATCCAGATTTCCACGCCACTGACTGGACTTCAGTAAAAGTGTTTCTTGAGCCGGGAGGTGCCTGGTTGATGATTCAAGCCGTTATATCTGAATATCTATTTTGGTCTTTGGCGCCGCTCATAGTAATGTTGGTTTCATATTACTCAAAGATAAAGAAACAAGAAGAGTTGCTAAAAGATTTAATACCCCTGGTTGTATTAGCGGTCATTAATTTCATTATTTTTCTTCCTCAGCCCTCCCTGCCTGATATGCAAATTGTGGTATCGAACATGCGTTTTGTTTATCCCGTTATGATTCCTCTTATGTTGTTTGTGTTTATAATAGCGAAAAGGTTAAGGATTATTAAAGAACTTACCATTGTTGCATTGTTAAGTTCAATTTCGGTTTTGCCTCAGCTTGACTACAAACCCAAGCTTATTATTGTATGGATAATGTTTGTTATTGTCATTATTATCAAACAAAAAAGAGGTCATGAATTATTATAAAAAATGAAGATATCTATTGTTGTTACAGTGTTCAATGAAAAGGCGAATATAGCGAATCTTCTTGAAAGTTTGTTGGTACAAACGAAAAAACCTGATGAAATAGTAATTGTTGATGGGGGATCGCAAGATAAAACAATTGAGATAATAAAACATTTTCAAAAAAAGGAGAAAAGAATAAAGCTTCTTGTTGAAAAATGTTCACGAGCACAGGGTAGGAATTTGGGAATTGATATTTCACGAAATGAAATAGTGGCTTTAACAGACGCAGGTTGTGTGCCAAATAAACACTGGTTTGGAAGGATTACAAAACCTTTTGTAAATAAGGAAGTAGATGTTGTGGCTGGTTTTTATAAAATGACAGGCGAAACAGCTTTTCAGAAAGCACTATCATTCTATTTGGGCGTTTTGCCTTCCCAATTTGATACCAACTATTTACCTTCGACACGCTCAGTGGCTATCAAAAAGGAAACCTGGCTAGAGGTTGGGGGATTCCCAGAGAAATTAAAGGGCACTGCAGAAGATACCGTTTTTAATTACAGGTTAGTTCAAAGTGGAGCAAACATTGCACGCGTGAAAAACGCACAAGTGGAGTGGGGGATTCCAAGGACTTTAAGAAAGGCATTTAATAAAATATTTCTTTACGCGAAGGGCGATGCGCAATCAAAAATATGGTGGCATCCATCCAAAAAGCTTTCGTCGCACAATATTAAGGTACTTTTTGTCTTAGTCAGGTACGCATTCGGTCTTGTTGGCTTAATTTTGGCTTTCAGCAGTCCCCTGCTTTGGTTTGTTCTACTGTTGGGTTTATTTTTATATATTTTCTGGTCTTTCAGAAAAGTTTATGTTGAGTTCGGGGATTATAAGATTGGTATGTGGGGAATTATATTGCAATTTACATCTGACTTTGCAGTAATGTCAGGATTTTTGACAGGGATATTTGCTAGAGAAGAACACTGAGTTAGAATACAAATAGTGGGATATTTAAAAGATACAGTTAAGGGTATTACATGGGTAGGGGCCTTTAGGGGAGTTACAAGGCTTGTTGGCTTTGTGAAAACGGCAATATTGGCTCGCATTCTTATTCCGGCTCAATTCGGTTTGTTTGGAATTGCCGCTCTTGCTTTAGCATTTTTAGAAATATTGGTTGAAACAGGTATAAATGTGTTTCTAATTCAGGAGAAAGACAATATTGATGAATATATTGATACTGCCTGGGTTGTTTCAATCATACGAGGAATAGTTATCTCTTTTGTTATTATTCTTACAGCAAAACCTGTTTCAATTTTTTTTAAATCTCCGGACTCCATGAATCTACTTTATCTCATTGCTGTTGTGCCTTTTGTGCGGGGCTTTATTAATCCATCTCTTGTTAAACTGCAGAAAGAACTGCAGTTTAAAAAAGAGTTTTGGTTAAAATCGTCAATTTTTCTGTTCGATGCAGGGGTGACGGTTGCTTTGGCGTTAACAATAAGATCTGCAACAAGCCTTGTTTGGGGACTAATCGCGGGTGCAGTCTTGGAAGTATTGTTATCCTATATATATGTCAGACCAATACCAAAGCTTAGTTTCAAGAAGGTAAAGATAAAACGAATTATTAATAGAGGGAAATGGGTGACGGGAGCGGGTATTTTTCAATATTTATTCCGTCAGGGCGATGATGCTGTTGTGGGGAAAATATTGGGAACATCTTCTCTCGGGCTTTATCAAGTTGCATATAAAATCTCAAGCTTGCCTATTTCTGAAGTTGCTGATGTTATAGCGCGAGTAACTTTTCCCGTCTATACGAAAATTTCTAAGGACAGTAAAAGATTCAAAAATGCATTTTGCAAAACAATATTGGCTGTTTCGGTATTAGTGGTGCCTTTTGGTTTGGTCATTTTCTTCTTTTCAAGAGAAATAATACTAATAATTTTAGGAGATAAGTGGTTGGAAGCTGTTCCTGTTCTTAGGGTTTTATCTATATACGGTGTTATAAGAGCGATAATTAATCCATCTTTAACAGTTTTTCTAGCCGTTAAGAAACAGGAATTAGTTACGCTTATTACATTCATCAGTGTTCTTGGCTTGGCTGTTTCGATAGTGCCGTTGGTAATAAAATTTGGCATAGTAGGTGCGGGTATTTCAACAATTATTGGCTCGCTTATTTCTTTGCCTTTTGTGGTGTACTTTTCCTGGAAGGTTCTTTCTGATATAAAATGATGGATTTTAACGAACGTGTAATTCCTGGTGTTACAGCAAACTTTCAATTTAAGGAATCTCTCGCGCGCTACGAATTTGCGAAGAGATGCTTTGGAAAAAATGCGAAAGTTATAGATATTGGTTGTGGTACAGGGTACGGTAGTGCAGTCTTAGGTGAGAAATATGAAGTTACTGCAATAGATAATAATAATGAGGCGATAGAGTACGCAAACAAGCACTATTCAAAGAAAGCGAGATTTCTAAAAGCAAATGCAACAACATTACCATTTGAAGATAGTAAATTTGATGCCGCTTGCTCTTTCGAAGTAATAGAGCACTTAAAAGATACCCATAAATTTATGAAAGAAGTACATAGGGTTCTAAGGCCAGGCGGAAAGTTTATATTGTCTACCCCAAATAAGTTTTTTCATTCTACAGGAGATAAGTTAAAAAGCCCTTATCATATAAAGGAATATACAGCTGAAGAATTAGGTCATTTATTGAATAAATATTTCAAAACAGTAGGTATTAAAAGTCAAACAAAAAGCAAGCGAGCAAAAACTGCCCTGAAAGACTTCATGGCTTCTCAAAAAGCGAGGGAAAGATTTGTTGTAAGTGATATTTTGAGAATTAGAAAAATAATTCCCCAAGCTTTTAAAGAAAAGGTTTGGAAATGCTTAGGCGGTTTATTCGGGCGCAAAAGCCAAGAGAATTTGGAAACACGTGATTTTCCGATAAAACCAGGTAATCTTTCTAAAGCAGAGTATTTTGTAGCGGTATGCAAAAAATAGTTGTTTCTATAATTATTGTCCACTATAAGGACAAGAGAAGGTTGTTTGATTGTGTTTTGTCAATCAAACAAAACAAACCGAAAGTTTCTTTCGAGGTTATTGTCGTTGATAATGATGAAAAAGCGACAATACGAAAAACACTTAAGGCTAAATTTAAGTGGGCAAAATATATCAGGTCGCCTGGAAATATTGGCTATGGAGCCGGAAATAATTTGGGTGCAAAGTACGCAAAGGGAAGATATTTATTTATCTTAAATCCTGATACTAAAATCATTTTAGGATCTATTGATAAATTAATTAATTTTCTCGAGAAAAACAAGCGAGCTGGGTTAGTTGCGCCCAACCTTGTTGATGAAAAAGGGAAGATTTTTCCTCAGCTTGGGTCAAAAAAGCTAACTCCCTTAAGAGGTATTGTCGCCCTTTCTTTTTTAAACAAACTTTTCCCCAATAATCCTATTTCAAAAAAATATTGGTTAACAGATGTTCCAATGAACAAAAAGCGGCAAGTGGATGTAGTTCCGGGATCTGCTTTTTTAATAAGAAGGCAAGTTTTTGAGAAAGCAAAAGGATTTGATGAAAATTTCTTTTTGTATTTTGAGGAAAGCGATTTCTGCAAAAGAGTAAAAGAACTTGGATTTAGTATATATATAATTCCTAATGCGCAAATTCTTCATTTTTGGAAACCTGGTAAGCCGGATACCAAAAAGGCCAAAATAATATTTGCACAAAGCCGCTTCTACTATTTTAGGAAACATTATGGAATAGCTAGTGCGCTGATTGTCGAGATGTTTGCGAGATTTTCAAAATGGCATGCGTTATTGTTTGCAATTGTGTTCATAGGAGTTTTTTCGAGATTATTAGGACTGCAGTAATGTATTTTGATCTATGTTGATAGTTTACGATATATGTTTTCAGAATTTACAATATAATGAACTACTGAGGTCTAAATAAAATAATCATGAATCTTACAGTCGTAGTTTTAACAAAAAACGAAAAAAAGAATATTAAAGAATGTCTTGATAGTCTTAATTTTTGCGACGAGACAATTGTTGTTGACGATAATTCATCTGATGGTACAACAGATTTGGCAAAAAAATTAGGCGCCAAAGTATATGAAAGAAAACTAGGGAAAAACTTTGCGGCACAAAGAAACTTCGGTTTAGATAAGGCACGGGGGAAGTGGGTTTTGTTTATCGATGCAGATGAGAGAGTGACGGAGAATTTGCGAAACGAAATTGTTCAAATAACAAATGACCCCTTGGTTAATTATTTGGGCTTCTATTTTAAAAGAACAGATTACATGTGGGGCAAGAAACTAAAACATGGAGAGACTGCCAACATTAAATTACTTCGTCTTGCGAGGCGCAAAGCAGGGAAATGGAAAAGGAAAGTGCACGAAGTTTGGGAAGTTGGAGGTAGAACTCGTGAGCTTAAGAATACATTAATGCACTATCCTCACCCTACCTTAGCCGACTTTTTAACAAGTGTTAACATTATGTCTGGTTTGCATGCAAGGGCGAATTTAGAGGAAGGCAAAAATTCTTCATTAATAAAAATAATTGTTTGGCCTCCAGGACACTTTATTTATAACTATATTCTAAGGTTAGGATTTTTAGATGGTATACAAGGTTTTGTGATAGCTTTGGTTATGAGTTTCCACTCATACCTAGCTTGGAGTAAATTATGGTTTCTTCAAAGAAAAATATAAATAACTTTACGGAAATACTAATATTTATATTTCTAATACTTTTTCCATTCGGCCAAATTATTCGAATTAACCTGAATTTTCTGGGAACAAGCATTGTTCTACACCCAATTGATTTTGTAGCAGGAGTGGGCCTTATTTTATTTTTACTCGAGAATTATAAAAGGCCGAAGTTATTTAGTTCTATTCTTTCATTCTTGGGCATTGCTCTCTTTTCTTATCTCCTTTCTTATGCAACTTTGGGGGGAGAAAGGATTTATGTAGGAGGACTGTATTTATTAAGACTTTTCGCATATTCTTCATTTTTCGTTTTGGCATGGAATATGGCAAAAACCAATAAAAAGTATTCTAAAAATCTTTTTAGTTCCCTAATCATTGTCGTTCTTGCTGTTTCTATCTTTGGTTTTTTGCAGTATTTCATTTACCCAGACATTACAAGTTTTACGATTTGGGGATGGGATGACCATTATTTTAGACTTCTCGGCACCTTTTTAGATCCGGGCCATACCAGTATTATCCTAGTCTTTGGGTTTCTGGCTACTTTGGTTAGCTATCTCAAAAAACAAGACAACAAGCTTTCGCCGGTTCTTGCAGTAATTATTATTTCAATTGCGTTTACATATTCGCGTGCAGGATATCTAGCTCTAGCCGGTGGATTATTCACAGTATTTTTGCTGAAAAAGAATCTAAGACTGTTTTTCATTGTAGTATTGGCTTTTGTGTTGCTAGTCATTTTCTTACCTCGTCCTGGAGGCGAAGGGGTAAAACTGGAAAGAACGGCAAGCATTGTCTTAAGAATGGAGGATTATCGTGATACTCTGACAATTTTTAACAAAGTGCCTCTTTTCGGGGTCGGATACAACAATATGTGTGTTGCTAGGGCGAAGTATTTAGGTCAAGCTAATTTAAACTCACATGCTTGCTCCGGGTCGGCATCAAGCCTACTATTACTATTGGCGACCACTGGAGTTTTAGGTTTTCTAATTTTCGCTAACCTGATCCAAAGAATCGTTATTGATTTGACGAAGAACACATACGGCTTAACTTTTCTTTCTTGTCTAGTTGCACTTTTCATCCACAGTATATTTGTAAACAGTTTATTCTATCCTTGGGTGATGGGATGGATGGGGCTACTTCTATCTATTTCGTTAAAGCCTTCTAGGGAGTAAAAGTGACTGTAAAATCCATTTCTGTTTGGTTTCCTGCCTTATCAGTTGATTTAATGTTGAAATTATTTTTCCCTTCATCTAGTGTTGTCAGGAAAGTAAAAGTTCCATCTTCTTCAACAGCAACTATTCTGTCATTTATTGTTAAGGAAACGCCATCTTCTGTTGATCCCTCAATTGTGATCTGCCTTTCCTTCGAGCCATAATACTCTTTTCCTTCTTCTGGAGATGTAATTTCCAGATCTGGGCTTTCGTTATCAAAAACAACCTCATATGTTTTCGATTCCTGACTTTCATTTCCAGCAGAATCTTTGGCTTTCACAGAAATCGTGTTTTCACCTTTTCTTAATTTGAAAGTATAGTTAAATTCTCCATCCTTGTTTGCAATTACTTCTTCGTCATTGGTATTAAGGAACAATATCACCGTAGCCCCAGGTTCCGTTTTGCCTGATATCTTTAGCTGTTGGTCCTTTGTATATTCTGCAAATCTCTCAAGGATTGGTGGAGCTGGAGGAGTAGAATCACTTATTTCAATAGGAGACCCGCTTGTCTTTAAATCAGATAAAAAACCAGCAAACCTGGCAACAAGAGGTAGGCCGAAAAATATGAAAATAATTATTATGCCAATTGTTAGAGCACCAAAAAGAATTGCACGTTTAATATTTTTCTTTTCCTCAGTTCTTGCTAATCGTGAGTATCTTGCCATGCTAGCTTGTGATTTTACCAGTCTATTCTAAATTTGTCGAATAATGAGCCGAGGGTGGGATTTGAACCCACGACCCCTGCTTTACGAAAGCAGTGCTCTACCACTGAGCTACCTCGGCACAATATATCAAATTGTACCATTTCTTGGTTGATTTTTAGAGAATAGAGAATATAATGTTGTGTACTCGAGCAAAGTTGATAATATGCCGGAAAGACTTCCTAAATTTAACGAACACAGCCCAAAATCCGAACTTATATCTTCATTGAGCAACCAATTTATGCGTGCGACCGAATATGGTGCTATGGCGGCAGCATGGGTAGCTGGGTTTGGGGACAAAACAATGGCCGATAAAGAAGCAACTCGGGTCATGCGGGAATATCTAAATAGTTTAGAGATTAATGGAACAATCGTAACTAGCGAGGGAGAAAGAGACAAAGCCCCCATGCTGCGCATAGGTGAAATGGTTGGGACGGGAAATGGGCCGGAATTAGATATCGCCGTTGATGCTTTAGAAAATACCAATGCTACAGCTACTCTTGATAATCGAGCAATAAGTGTTATGGCGGTGTCCGAAAGAGGCGGCTTATTCCGCTGCCCTGATATGTATATGAATAAATTGGTAGTTGGAAAAAGAGCAAAGGGGAAAGTAAATATAGATGCATCAATTGCAGAGAATCTAAAGGTTTTAGCAGAAGTTCTTAATCGTGAAACACATGAACTTGTAATAGTAGTTCTCAAAAGAGAAAGAAATGAGCATATTATACAAGCAATTAAAGAGGAAGGTGCACGCGTGAGAGAAGTTCGTGATGGTGATTTATTGCCCGGAATTGCGGCTTGCCAAAGAGGTTCAGGTATCCATGCTTTAATGGGGATCGGGGCAGCACCTGAGGGAGTGATAACAGCGGCAGCGGTTAAATGTTTAGGTGGTGGGATGCAAGCACGATTTTGGCCTGCACCTGAGAAAAGGGAAGAAGAGATAAGTAGACTTATAGAAATGGGTGGTTGGCCGAACGATATTTATACACAAGATAATCTTGCTTCCGGCAAGATGATTATCTTTTCCGCGACTGGAGTTACCGATGGCGACCTTTTAAAGGGCGTGAAGTTTTTTGGAGATGGGGCGAGGATCCAAAGTTTACTGATTAGTAAACAAAAAGAGGGGCCGTTGGAAAGAAGAATAGTAGATGCCACATTTTTATTCAAAGATGGTGTTGAGTTAAGAATTTAATATCTATCAAGCTTTTTACTTTTTTGACAATTCAGAGCGGCGGACCGGATTTGAACCGGCGACCTTCTGCTTGGGAAGCAGACGTTCTACCAACTGAACTACCGCCGCGAATTAGGCTTATTATACCACTTCGCGCCGGGCTCAGATGTTATCTAGGAAGTACTAGGATATTGCCAGTATGTATTAAGTTGGGGCTCACTAGGTCGTTCTCTGCAGCGATATCTACCCACCTATACCCATCTCCATATGCTCTTATAGCAATGTTCCAGAGATTGTCTCCTGTGACGACTGTGTAGGTTGCTCCTGAGATAGGCTGTATTTGGTTATCCAGTATTTCTTGAGCGATTTTGACTGTCGCTTCTTTGGGTTCTACATTAGGAATAACCAACTCTTGATCCATGTCTATTAATCCTGGATCAAGAATGTCGTTTTCGGCAGCAATATCAACCCAGTTATAACCTGAGTCGTAATAGCGCTCCGCGACTTTCCAAAGACTGTCTCCCAGTTGCACGATGTGAACGGTTTTGCCATCCTTTGTTATTGTGGGTCCTTCTTGTGTTTCTTGTCCCGTTGGTAGGGTAGTGCCTGTTTCAATGTCCTTAAAATAGTTAATAACTAAGATGCCAACAATCACAATGACAATACCACCCAAAATCATACTAATAGTAGATTCATGAAGCTTTAGAGATTTTAAAATTGATTTTAAATTCAAATCTTTTTCACCTCCTTTAAGAGGCAGGAGGCAGATTAACTAAGTAAGAAGAATGTAAAGCAGTAACTAGGGGATGTCAAGAGCAAATTTGTGCAATTTAGTGGTATTTAAAAGCAAAACGGAGAAATTGCAACTGTGTCTATATTAGAATAATCCCAAAACGTAGCAATAACTTAAAAGTAATAAAGTTACTCATTTTTCACACACTACCACAGGCATAAGATACGTAGTATCTTTTTACTCACTATCTTTTGGTTTAGAAATGTCTTCAAGTGAGCAAACTGGTTTAAGGCCAGGAATATCTCCCGTATTAAGCGCAGATGATTGTGCTGCAGCCCTATCGCTGTATACATAGCCCTTGGCAGTTGCCACAATATGAAGGGCGTGTTTTTTCTTAGAATGAGTTGTTTCCATCACTTCTTTTGTTGTTGGTTGTTTGCCTGTCTTCGTGATTTCTTCTGCTATATTTCTGGATGCTTTTCTAAATTGTTCTTTTTTAGACATCGAGTGATTTTACATCACAAATAAAAGGTCGGCAACATTTTTGAGGATAAGCGTGTTTTTAAATAAAAGCCTTCATTTTGTTGAAACAGTGAGCATATATTTGGTTTAAATGGAACTGAGGGCCGTTTGATTTGAGATCTCTCTCTAGTCGCGTACCCTCATAGCACCTTAATATTTCAATTTAGTTTACGGAAACCAGCTGTCAAGTCCGAGCTGCTCAGTAATATTATCAACACTTGGGTCGAAGAAGATGCTTAGACTTGATCCTACTGGGTCACTGTCAATCGGTGCACTACTGGACGAGGAACTGTAATCATTTGAAAAATCCTGTGCCCAACTATTAAAGGACGTAAACTTTCCGTCTCCTTGATAGACTGGTACCAATCGAATGACCCATGCAACGATTTCTTCACCATATGTGTTTTGATACACCCGAATTTTGTCTCGCTTTTGAGACTCAGAAAGATGCGAATCGTGTATGGTTGAACTCACTTGTTCGTATGCTTCGTATGCACGAGGATTGTTACGAATTTCTGTAAGCATGTCACTTTCTGATTCAATCGGGGTTAGCCAGAACTCGTCACCGCTGCTTTCAGGTGTCCACCCGACATAACCAGAATCAGTTTTGACTTTCCAGAGAATCCAGCCCCAGTTACATTCTGGACCGCCAATTATCCACAGTCCTTCGCCTGACGGTGCCCGGTAAATAATGTTGTCGGACGGATGTGTGTCTGGTTCCGTTCTGATTCCATTACTTCCACCTCCCAAGGAGACGATCACTCTATCTCCAACATAAAGACGGGAATGGGCACAGTTTTTGATCGGGTAGTACGCCTGACGTTCGAACACCAGTGGTTCATAATTCACAGGAACTGCGGCAGGTTCTTCGTACGCTGGTTCTTTTACTCTTGGCGCTTCGTATTTAGATGTTGAAAATTCAGACGTGATCTCCTCAAATATTTCAACTACCGCTCCTTCCGTTACCCAGTTGCCAAGGAATACGAGCACTACAAGAATTATTAACCACCCCAAACATCCAAAGCCCCGTCCACTTTTTTTCTTCATCTTACTGCCTCCTTATGGCACTAGATCAAACCGATTTTTTTGAAATATGGTAAGGTGCTTTTTAATGAAAAACTTATCGTATGCGATTAGCCATTAGTAACAAATAGGCTTACGCGCATTATATCATTGTGAGTAGTAAACACAGATATTAAGACAAAATCGGATCGAAATTTAATAATCTTAACGCTCGGGAATTTTAATTACTTTGTTGTAAAGTATGAATGTCTAAATCATGATAAAATTCATAAAATGTTGGTAGACGAGGTAAAAATTACAATTAAAGCTGGTAACGGTGGATTGGGTGCCGTTTCTTTCGGAAAAGGAGCAAAATCCGGACCTGATGGTGGAAACGGCGGCGATGGGGGTAATTTGTATTTCGAAGGAAGTTCGGATTTGACACTTCTTGAACAGTTTCATCCAGACCAGACTGTTTCCGCAGAAAACGGACACAATGGTGGAAAAGATAAGATGATTGGCAAAAGGGGAGAAGACCTAGAAATCTTGGTTCCAATTGGTTCTCTAGTTACAGATTTAAACACAAAAGCAGTTTTTGCATTTAACAAAGTTGGAGACAGAGCCTTGTTGTGCAAAGGCGGCACAGCAGGTATTGGCAATTTTGAACTTCGATCATCGAAAAATACTACTCCAAAATTTTCGATTCCTCCAACTTCAGGCCAAAGAAGAAAAATCGAAATTAATTTAAAATTTATCGCGGATTATGGCTTAATAGGGCTTCCTAGCTCGGGGAAAAGTAGTCTTTTAAACGAACTAACGAACGCTAAAGCCAAAACTGCGGAGTATCATTTCACAACTCTTTCTCCAAACCTTGGAGTATTACCAAACAAGAAGATAATTGCAGACATACCAGGACTTATTGAAGGGGCATCTCAAGGTAAAGGTTTAGGAATTAAATTCTTAAAACATATTCAAAAAGTAAGCCTACTCCTACATTGTGTATCCTCAGATTCTACAGACCCTGTATCCGATTACAAGGTTATTCGAAAAGAGCTAGGAGAATACAGTAAAAACTTACTTAACAAAAAGGAAATGATATTGCTTACAAAATCAGATTTAACGGATGAAAAAGGAATAAAAAAGGTAAGAACAGAGTTAAAAAATCTTGATAGGAAAATCATTTCCACCTCAATCTACGATGGAAATAGTATAGAGAATTTACTGAAAGTTCTTCAATGATCTTTTCCAGAGAGTAAATGGGCTCAAGTTCTGTGCCGGAAACTTTAATTTAAGTAAGAATGAGAATGAGAACGGCAACGAGAGAAAATATTACTAACCACCCGGTCGTGTAAGCGACTAGCTTCAACGCCTTATATATCTTATTCTGTTGCCACAAATAGAAGGGGTAACTAAAAGAAATCAGAGCGCAGATTAATACAGAGACGACCAGCAAGATAAGAACAAACATTGGACCTAATAAAGTGGTTTGAGGTCCAAACCAAGCACTGCCTTTCCAAAAAATAAGACCGACCAACAAGCAGTAAATAATTAAACCCAAAGCCTGAAGAAAACCTACAAGAGGCAAAGAAAAACGTGATATGTTTTTGATCACAAAAGTATTATACCAAGGAGAGCAAACTAGACAAAGGAAATGATTCTTGAATTCTTGCAGGAAACACGAAAAGATGTTTAAACCTTCGTAGAATTAAATTGAATTATCTTTGAACATCACTATTGTAAAATCGTTAGAGTGATAGTCATCTTTTAATAAAACTTTTTTGCTTAAAGTTTCGCAATATTCAAATATTTCCTTTGAGTCTGAAAACCAGACATTGCTACGACAGGCAGTTTCGGGTTTTGGGTGTCTCCCGGCCATATTAAACACAAGACACTCTTTAGTGTGGTTAAACATCGTCTTAATTGTTTTTTTTCGAAAACCTAGGTTGTTTTTATAATTTCCGTTAAGTGCTCCACAGCAAATAATAATGTCGAATTCTTCTTCTAGTGGTTGTTTAAAGTAGTCACCAACAAGAAATGTATATTTTGGATATTTTTTCTTTGCCTCACTGATAAACTCAGGGACAAAGTCTATTTCCTTATAGCTAAAAATATCTGATTTATTCGCAACATAAGGAACAATATCTCCGAATCCACAACCCACATCGAGGATGCTCTTATTATTAAAATCTATATCTGCAACAATTTGCTCATATCTTTGCTTTGCAGCTTTCTCTGAACGCCATTTTAAAGCCCTTGGATCAATGCCGTACTTTTTATAGCTATTCTGGTAACTATTTTTTGTATTTTTTGTCATAAGTCGTCTGCTTTTATTATAATTATCAGGCTCTAGTAATGTGTATGTTACAATAAGCGCATGCGAAAATACATAATAGTAGTTTTATCAACACTGTTTGTTTCTGGTCTCGCTGTTGGTGCCTACTATTATGGAACACAAAAATCCACCTTCGATAATAAAAAGGAAATATTAGAAAACCCGACACAACTTCCTAATACGGAAGAAAATTTGCCAACAGCAGAATCCCAACCATCAATCGATGTTTCCGAACAGATTGTGGCAGCGATAACTAGCAAGAATACTCAAGCCCTAGAAGGATACATGGCTGATATTGTCCAAGTACGCCTGGAATCTTCAGGATGTTGCGGGCCGATAACAAAAGCAGAAGCCATAAGTCAACTATCCTATTTAGACTCAGCAGTTGGGTGGAGCTTTGATCCAACGAACCCAATTATAATTAACTTGGCAACAAGTGTTCCAGACTTTTATGGCAGTGGATGGCTCGTTGGAGTTGCCGATAATGAATATATCGTTTCTTTTAAACTTAATAATCAAAATAAAATTGAGGCATATAACCTTGGAGCTTCTTATAAGTTGTTAATCCCTTAGTAATTTGTTTTGTAAAACACCTATACGCGTCATTTTGAGGTTAGAAGGTTATAAGGAGAATTAATTTAGTTTTTTCCTCTTTTCCGCTTCATTTCCTCATCCATTGTATTTTCTTTTTCCATAGCTTCAATTACTTTAAGGAGTGCATTGAAGGTATAGGGCGATTTACCACCACCTTGAGGAGAAGTACAGAATTCAACGGATGCATAAGTTTCTCTTTTTATATCATTTACTATTACTACAATGTCACCGTCTTCCTGACGCCAAATTATCAAACGATTACCCTCCATATCACCCACTCTTTCAACTGAACTCATGTGCCAGAAGTCTAATTAAGAGGTAATATTTTGTCAAATAGACTGATAATCTGCGAGCGATACGGGATAAGTTTCGAACTCTACTAACTTAGCTATTTTCTTTTAATAAAGGTTCAACAAGTTCAATGAGCGTCTTATTGGTAACTCTTTTTAATTGCTTTTTATCCAAGCCTTGTAATAATATTTCTCCATCAACGGCTACAGCGTTTCCTATAAAAAAGGTTGAAGCTTTCACATCTTCTTCAAGGGTTGGTCCGTTTTCTTTCTTAAATATATCTTCACTAACAACCATAGGTCCTATAACATAGGTTCTGACTGTGAAAGGTAAGAATTTATCATCAACCTCTGTATCGGGTTCTTCTTTTCTCCAGTTGATTCTGTCACTTAGAACTGGATTAAAACCTTTTCTTCTTGATATACGCGCGAGATTGCCAGCTTCGTCTGAATCCATTTCTAGATCCTCAAGCATTTTTTCCGCTGATTTCTCCATACCTTCGAGAGATTCGTCTTTACTGTATACATATTCAGTGACGGCTAGATCAGCATTTGGATTAAGTGCTTTTATTTTATTAAATGCCGGAATTACTTCTTTTTGTAAACGTTTTTCTAACTCGGCTTTCCTGCGAACTAATGGTACCTGATGTATCTGGCCACGGTATTTTATTGAAAGTGATTGAGGAGAAAATTTCTCTGCCTCTGAATCTTCAGTCATGTTTGTATATTTTATCAAACAAAAAGAAATTTGTTAAATGAAGACATTATAGCTTCTCGAACAGAACTCGAACTTCTTGAAGCCAAAAAACGAGGCGGGCTTTGGTTGACTATGTCAGGAATTTTTATGAAACAACGGAAGGAGATAACGATGTTTCCATAATGGTTAGTCGATTGAGAGATTTTATTTCTCCATCAAGAAAATCTCTTAAATAATCGATATCTGTAAAATTACCAGACGCTGCTGTGAGAGATTCGATATTTAGCACCTTTGAATGTATTTCAGCAATTAGAGAGTATCTGAAGAACGAAAGCTCATCATATAGTGTAATCTCTCTTTTCATTGCAGGCAATCTTTCATCCATTACTTTTAATAATGCTAAATTTGTTGCATTTCTCTGTAGAGTTTTTCCACGATCAAGATAGACATCTGTTGAAAGTTTCAGATAATAATGATATGAATTTCTCACGAACTTGGGGGTTATTTCAGTGTTTTGTAGGATATGAGATTTTCTCACTTCAAAATCTTTGGAATCAACATGAGAAAAGAACTCGCTGTCAATGAAACTTCTTATAGCTTCTTGTAAAGTATCGGCGCTTGTCGGTTGCTCAGTCATATATTCGTATATCGAGCAAGATGACTGAATAATATCAAAAAAAATAACAAAGTCAATATTATATAGAATTAATTGATTGCGGGCTCTAATGGACTATATCACGAACTTCTATTTCTTAAGAAAAGCGCAAATGTCTTCAAGTCCTGGCAAGCGAAATTGAAGATCTCGCACAGGATTAGAACAATGACCACACTCCTTACACATTGGGTCCAGGGATCTATCATCGTTGAAATCGTCAAGGGGCTCTATCTCTTCTCCGTTTCTGTGTGCTTCAATTATTCTTGCAACTCCACCGATAAATTCTGGTGTTTCTGGATAAATTCTTTTAAGTTTTGTTGCAAGTGGAGTATTCCAAAAACTAACTGTTTTCCTCGCTGCTTCTAATGGACTTAAACCGGGATAATCCCAGTATCTCACTCTTTCAATGTGATGCTCTAGGGCTTTTAGCCTCTCTGCCATTTGAGGACAAAACTATCAGATGGAGTATTAGGTGTCAAGAACGATGCGAGGAGTATGGGACGATATTGGAACTTTTTATTACTAAGCTGAAGGGAAGGTTTCTTTATAACGACTGGAGTTCTTGATATAATATTGCCGATATGAACAAAGCAACTAAAGTTACTGTAGATACACCAGTTGGGAAAATAGTTGTAGAACCTGACGCAACTCCCTCAAAGTCTGCAACTGCAACCATTTCAGAGATGAAGGACGATATTGAGAAGATTGTAGAAAGTGGGACTGTCTCGCTTAAAACATTGTTAGATGACCCCTATGAATGCGAGTAAAGATAAGCCAATTGTAATAATTGATACCTCTGTATTTGGTAACCTTCTAGATAGAAAAACTTCCCAGCAGACATATGATATTTTTTTGGAGGTAGATAAAGACTACAACTTGGCAATTTCGAAAATTACTGTCCATGAAATCATTGCCAGAGGAACTAGTGATATTAACTCAATCCTATCCATGTTTAAGAAGATGAAGGAATTTGAAATTAGCGATTATGTTATTGTGTTTTCGGGATTCCTCTACAATATTGGAATTAAAGGTCATTGCGATTCAATAATTGCATCAACAGCATTCTTAAATAGGGCAGTTATTCTTACCAGTAATCAGAAGGATTTTCGTGAGCCTTTGTTTACTGAAGAAAAATGTTGGAACGTGAATTATAAAGACGATGAAAATAGGACAGCAAGTAATAACATTTATCTTTTGTCATCTAATACGACAAAGATATCGGAGAAAATTCTCAAGATAGAATATGTAAAAGAAGGTATTGCGAGAGACCTCGCATTAAAATCACGACTTAGGTCAAGAAAGTCACACACAGAAACTAGAACATCCGGGCTTTAGTTCAAGATCTACAGAATTTTTATGCTTAGTAAATAATTTGCGAGGCGTAGGGGACTCGAACCCCTGATCTCGGCCGTGACAGGGCCGCGCTTTATCCATCT
>Ga0180008_1000202_pt1 | contig 59183 bp, 63 predicted proteins | sample MM_PW_MetaG_FD_121121 | JGI IMG/M metagenome (GOLD analysis project Ga0180008, IMG submission 121121) | Groundwater microbial communities from the Aspo Hard Rock Laboratory (HRL) deep subsurface site, Sweden - MM_PW_MetaG | ecosystem: Environmental > Aquatic > Deep subsurface > Groundwater... | reverse complement strand
TGTTGGAAATACAACTATGGAAGCTGTTGATCACTACATTCGATCTTCTCAACCTTGGGTTTGTTAGTTTTAACATTTTTTAATCCTCGATACCTCGCGCTTTAGCGCGGGGTTATTCATTTTAAAAATAATTAATCTGGATAACAATCATCAAAGTCCTCAAAATCAATATACCCATCACAATCATTATCTAATTCATCATCACATATTTCAATTGTAGGAAGAACCTCATCTTCACAGATTCCACTCCAGAACCCATATTCGCAGGATTCTATTCCAGCACTACACTCTCCAATTTCTCCTGTTCCTGTTGGACCTGTATAACATGTTCTAGTTTCCCCTTCTTCACAATCATAAACTATTGGTTCTTCACATTCTTGCCATAAAGATTCAATCCAATATTCTAAATCATGAACTCCAGGACCTATTTGTGTAACAACTTCTGAATCTAATTCTAAATGCAAGTTAAATTGTGTTTGTTGATTTATTTCCTCACAATCTAACTGAAGAACTCCTGCTTCAGTTTCAAACCAGCTAATACATTCATCTTCATCATATTCTTCACAATGTTTTAAACCAACAAAAGCTTCATCTTCATTATTTGTGATAACTGTATTCATCATAGCAGGTGTTATTATGTTTCCTAATTTATTCATCCAAAATTGAACACTGTTTTCTCCTCTCATACATACATGGAATGTAAAATCACATTCTCCTCCTGATTCTGGATCAATATTACATAAAGCAGGACTAATATATTCTACAAATACTGTTTCTACAAGCTCTTCTTCAATTTCTTCACAATTCTCATTGTCTAGGTTATCTGTAGCACAAACTCTTAATAAATAATCTCCAACAGGAAGTTCTTTATTCATTAATGCTTCCCATGTTCCGTAAATTGATTGGGTTAATCCAACTTCTCTAACTTTTTCTTCTTGATCATTTAATAATTCAGCCCAAACTTCTTTAATGCCTGTTTTTTCATCAATAATTGTAGCTACAATTGATTGTGAACATCTTTTTATTTCTGTTTCCCATGGTAAAGGATTATGAATTGTTATTTCAGGACCTTCACAATCTATCCAATCTATTTGAGAATTCCATTCTTCTTCATTATTTAATAAATCAAAACTCTGCCAGTTTAGTTCTGTCCATGAACAATCTTCTAAACCTTCTAAATTAAATGGATTTTCATATAAAATAGGTTCATATTGTATTTCTTCATCAGCACATTCAGCAACATAATAAGTTTCAGCACATCCAACTTCAGTATCAGTGCAAGTTAAAGTAAACTCTGTTTTACAATTAACCCATAATTTTTCACCATCATTATATGTTGGTTCTCCTATTTCTTTTATTGTCACAGGAGACATTGTGTCTACTTTATCTATTTCATATTGAACATCTTCTGAATTACCAACATTATCTACTGAAAAATATTCTAATTCATAAACCCCATCAATATCAAAACTAATAACACCTTCATATTCTATCCAGTTACCATTATTTACTCTATAATAGGTTATATCACATCCAGAATCACTATCACTACAACTTAATTCAATTTCTGTATTATCAGTAATAAACCAATCAATAAACCATTGCATCCATTCAAATCCAGGATATTTTGGTTCTGAAATAATTTTTTCAGTTAAAGGAGCTTCTCTGTCTAAATCCCATTGATGCCCTTTCATATTTTGATTACAAGCTTTGTCTGTAACTCTTTTTCTAACCCAGCAAATATTTTCTCCGTCATCAGGACAAACTTCAGAAATATCAATTAAATCTCCAAGTTCTGCATTACATTCTATTTCTGTATAATCTTCTGGACTTGATTCATCTCCTGTAATAGCTATCTCACACTTCCATAAATTCCCTTCTGCATCTTCATCAGTCTCATAAACATAAAAATCATCATTATACCATTCATCCCATGGCTCTCCTGTTATTGTTATTGTTGGTTCATTGTTATCATAATAAACATGTTCAGAATATTCACTCCAATCTCCTGAATTTCCAGCCATATCCCAAGCTTTTACTCTTATATAATAATCTTGGCCATTTTCAGGCGCATTAATTATTATTGAATTTTCTTTTGTTGTTGTAGTGTAATAAAGAGTTCCATCAGAATAATAAACTTCAACTTCATAATAATCAATTCCAGCACATCCTTCATCTTCTAGAACATCCCAAGAAAAACTAGGAGCTTCATTAACATAATTAGCTACACATTCACTTGGATTTGAATGAATAATATTTATAACTTGTCCAGGCTCTTCTGTATCAATGCAAAATTCTTGACAAGTTCCTTCTCCAACATTATTTAATTGGTCTGTTGCTCTACAGCAAATTTCGTGCCACCCATCAATATAAGCCAAATCATCTTTATCTGATCTCCACTCTTCAACCAATTCATTAAATGCTCCGTCAACAGAATCTGCTCCAGAAAAAATATGATATGTATCTGGACTCTCTCTATTATATTGAACATTTATAATATTTGATTCTGTATCTGATGCTTTCCCATATACATAAAAAAATCCATTTTCATTAATATAAATAGAATCTGAGAAAAAATACTCATTTTCATTATATTTATGTTGTAAAAAATCAACAGAACATTCTGGTTGTGTCTCTTCTACACAAGCTCCTTCAACACATTCATTTAAACATTCATAATCCATACTTGTTTCTTGATTTCCATCACAAGTATATTCTGTTAAAATATTCCCATTACATTCGTCATTATATACTCCTGTTCCTCCTCCGCCTCCACCACTTCCTTCACAAGAAGGCCCATATATTGTTGAAAAAGATAGAATAATATTTGAAGCAGTAAAGTAATCTAAACCATCATCATTATCTGTACAAGTTTGGTCTTCATTATAACATCCAGATAAATCATATTCTTGGTCTCCATCTATGCATGGTTCTCCAACTAACCCATAATCATAACCAAAATCAGAACATACAGGTTCAGCAGCACTAACAAAATTAAAACTACCAATTAATAATAAAAACAAACTAAACAAAAATAATCCTCTTTTTAAGCTCATGAAAAATTCATGAATGATTAGTATTTAAACATTATTGTGTTTTAAAGAATATATTTTGCTATTTATCGACTTTAATAATTTTTCTTTAGAATGAGAACCATTAAAAATTACTCAGCTTTAACTTTTCTCTTTTTAACAAAAGAAATAATTAAAACAGCAATAAAAATTAAAGCAAGAAAACCAATCACCATTGTAGATTTTCCAAGTTGATTTCCTACTCCAACAACAGCTCCTGTAATTTTAGAAAATAAACTTTTTTCTTCTGAAATTTCTTCAGGCAATGTTTTTTCAGTTTCTGTTGTTTGTTTTGGTTCTTGTTCAAAACTTAAAGTAGTTATTTCATTGTTGATAGGAGTTGTTCCACTTCCAGATGAGCTTCCACCACTGCCTCCTCCACTAGAGCCTCCCCCAGAGGAACCACCTGAACAAGATCCACAATCAGTAGGGCATAAAGAACAACTTTCATCAGCATCACAGGTACCATCACCGCAAAATGGTTCTGGAATATCTATTGTGAATAATACTGTACTGCTACCACTCTGATAATTTGAATTAATTCCAATCACAGTAATATCATGATATCCTTCATCTAAGGTTAGAGTTATATTTGGATTAAATGTAATTGGATCTGCAGAATTTAAAGCATACATCCAAATTAAAATATTTTGATCAGAAAGAACATCTAAATCAATTGAAGTTATATCATAAACTTGATTTACAGGTGAAACAATTGTGATTATAGGAGGATCTGTGCAAATTCCGCAGTCATTAGAACAACTTGAGCAAGTTTCATCTCCCAAGCAATATCCATCTCCACAAGTTGTTGTTAATTCAAAATCTAAATTAGTATAACCTGCATTTTCAAAAATAAAAGTTTCTGCTTGCATTCCTCCAACATAAAAAGTTATTGTATCCCCTATTCTATCATCTTCTGGATCTTCAACATAAAATCTATTTGGAACAGAACCATAATTTCCATTTTTTGTAACTGTTATATATTCATCTCCATCAATACTAGCAGTAATAATATTATTGTCAGGAGCAGACGCCCCATTCACTGTTACATCTCCATAAAACCAATGAGGCATTCCAGGAGCAGCAGATATGATTGGTAGTAGGAAAAGCAAAGCAATTGTTAATGTAAATAATTTATTTTTCATCTTTGTCTCCTTCTTATTTCAACATTATAACTCAATCTTGGATCATCAAAGAATGTTTTAATAAAATCATTAGAAATAGGATTCGCATTAGCATCTATTTCCATATTTATTTTTCCACAAATTAATGGAAAATTTTGATCAATGTATTTTATTACATTTTTACATGTTTTTATATCTAAACCTTTTAAAGTAGAATATTCAGTAGTATTTTTTGATAAGAAAATATTAGATTGATTAATGTTAAATCTAATTTTACTGTCTAATTCAGCCATATTAACCCCATATAAATTTTATTTAAAAACATTATTGTTATTGTAGATATACTTCTATATATAATAAAAAGAGTTTAGTTTTCATTTTCCTTAAGACTTAATTCAAGATTATAATGCTCTTTGATTTTGGATTTTTTTCCAACATTTATTTCAAGCTGACTTTCTGTATAAATCATTGGAAAATTATGTTCAATATAATCTATTGCCTTTATTCTTTCTCCTAAATGTAAGTTTGTTAAAGTAACAGATTTATAAATATTGTTAATTATAAAACCAGAGGCTTTTTTAATATCCTCTTCTAATCGTAAAAGTATCTTAGTCATACAAACCCCATATAAATTTTATTTAAAAACATTATTGTTATTGTAGATATATATGCTTTAATTTATAATAAAAAATTTAATATTTAAAAGATATCACAGATTTCCCCTAAAATACTATTTTCACAAACTGTTTCTGGATTGTAAGTATCTTCTGTATCCATTGCTATCCAATATCCTGCTCCTGGATCCATTTCGTCACAAAGACCATATTCATACCACTGATCTGGATTATCAAGTTCCCAGTAAGTTAAAAGACTATTCCAGTTTGTTGGTTTGAAGAGCCCTCCATCAAGGTTCCTCAAAGAGTATAGTGTGCAATAAGCACTATTTCCATTGTTATCAGGTCCATAATATCCTTCTTCGCCCTCTGTTCCATAATAACCTATTAAGTTCCATCCTTCTATTAATTTTTTACTTGGAGGTGTGGTAGGGCCTGGTTGATATAAACTTCCTCCAACAACAAGCATATCATCGTCAGTTGCCATAACCCAATAACCATTTCCTGTTTCTATTTTTTCTAAATCATTTGATGATTCATCTGGTCTGTACATATACCAATGATCTGTTTCACCATTATAAGTATATACAGCTTCTACATTATCTTTTACTTCACTGAACACAACTTCAGGATCTTTATCAAGAGGATTAAATGGTACAGAAATTAAATTCCATTTTTTATTTAATTGTATTTCAAACATTCTTCCATATACTTTGAACTTTTCATCATCAACTACCCAGTTTTGATCTTCAGGACCACCATTTCCTAATTCATCAACACAGTAATATGCTAAGTTGTGTTCTGATTCTTCTAAGAAATGGAAATCTTCTATAATTTCGTTTGTACAACACCATCCTTCATCATTCCTTACTCCATATGTTTCACAATATTCTGGGGTTGCATCTTCTGCATCTAGTTCAACTTTAAAGCAAGTTTTTTCATTATCAACTGGATGTGGTTGAGGGTCAACACAATCTAAAGTTATTGGAGTGTCCATGGTAACTTTCCAACATTTTCCTGGTTCTGAACAAAATTCTTCTAAGTCATAAAATACAGCATCTAATCCATCCCAAATTATTTTAACTTCACCAACTGTTTTATTTGGAATTGGTGCTTGATTATCAACAATATCAATTTCAACTTCTGGTTCTACTTGAGTATTTCCAAGAGCATCTTTACACCAATAAACAAACTTATGACATGAATCCTTTAATCCAGTAAATTCTTTAAATTCAGAATCTTGTCCTTCTTCTATTAAAACCCAATCTTCATCTACTTCACAATTATCATATTTCCAATACATTTCCCAGTTAATAATTTCATTTCCAACAGGATGTGGGTCTTGATCAGCACATTCTAATCTAATTGTAGATTCATCTGTAAGATATTTATGGATTGGTGTTTGACCATCTACTTCAGGTCCAGTAATTGTTTTTTGAATTATTGGTTCTTTATTATCTACAAAAACACATTGCTTGTGTGTTGAAAATTTACCTACATTATCAGTTGCGATTATTTCAATTAGGTGGCATGAGTCTTCATCAATAGTAAATGGTTCTACATAAGGTGTCCAACTTTCTTCTCCAACTTGTACTTCTTGACATCTTGGTTCACTTTCACAAGCTTCATTTCCTTGCAATAAAGTTACTCTATATTCAACACTCTCAACTCCAGAAGGATGTGGACCATTATCATAAGCATTTATATTTACCAGAGTTTCTGAATTAATATAATGAGGATAAGGAGTATCTGCTTCAATTGGGTCTGGATATTGTGGACCATTATATGTTTTTTCTATTGTAGGTCCTTGTTTATCAACAAAAACACATTGTGGTTTAACAGGTTCTTTTTTATCAACATTATCTATTGAATAATATTCAATCATATGGCATGATTCTTCATCTATTCCAAAAGGTTCTTCATAAGTATTCCATACATCATCTTCCCAAGTGTGCATAGGTATACATAATTCAACATTTTCACATGCAGAATTATCATCCATAAGTGTAACAGTATAGAAAGTATCTTTTACACCAGAAGGATGTGCTTCAGGATAATCTACAGATCTTAAAATAATTTGGTGTATAGTATCAATATATTCATAACCAGTTGTTGGATCAATATATGCAACTGGTTTATATGTTTTAGTTGTTATAGGAGGTGTTTTATCAACAAAAAAGCAATTCTTTCCCATAGGTCCTATGTTTCCAAGAGCATCAATACCATAAAATTCTATTCTATGGCAAGATTCAGGTATATCCCCTATTGGTTCAGTATATAATGTAAAAGCTCCTTCTTCATATTGAGCATTATAACAATAATTTTCAGGTTCCCAACAAGCTTCATCTTCCATTGGAGTTATAACATAATAAATTTCTTCTTGTCCAACTGCACAAGGAGCATCAGGATAGTCTGTTGCTTCTAAACTAATTGTTGTAGCACTATCAATCCACTCAATTAATCCATAATCTCCTTCAATAATATATTTTGGATCACTAATTATTTTTTCAACTTCAGGTCCACTTGAATCAACATAAAGATTCTTAGTGTATTCTGCTTTGTTTTCTAATTTATCCCAACACTCTACAATTAATTCATGTTCTGTTTCATCTTCAAAACTAATATAACAATCTTCTCCTTCACATTGGAATCCAGATCCATGGAATTCACCATCAAGCCAATAACTCCATTCACAATAAATTTCATCTACTGCACAAATTTCTCCACCATCTATAGCATTTGTGTGAATATAAGTTCCTTCGTGTCCAATTGTATCTTGAATCCAACAATCTGCTTCAGGATTATTTAAATCACAAGTTCCGTATGTTGGGCCTGAATAAATTTCAGGAGTAATTGTTGGAGGTGTTGAATCTACTTTATAATATTGGATATGTGGTTCTCCACTTACTTTACCAACACCATCTCTACAAAAGTATTCTAGATCATGAATTGAATCTTCATCTTCATTAAAATTAAATCCAAAGTGATTATTTACACTAGGATCTATTGGTACAACACACCAATCTTCTTCCATTTCTCCATTATATTTTTCACAATATTTTTCAGTAACATAACCATCAGAATCTAAATCATAAGAAATTTTAAATAATAATTCTTCACCATGTGAGGGGTGTTCTCCTTGATCTTCACAATAAAAATCAATCTTATGTTCTGGTGTTACCCAGTGAAATACTCCATCTGTTTCAGGAAACATATCAGGATCTATATCTCTTATAGATCTCTCATCATTATTTTTTTTAATGATGGGGGTTGTATCATCTACAAAGAAACAATTATACTTAACATCTTCTATATTTCCTAAATCATCAATACTAAAGTATCTAAGAATATGACATGATTCTTCATCTTTTGTTATAGGTTCTCCTCTATAAAGCTTCCAATATTCAACACCACACACATTATATGCTCCTTGTTCTACACAATCATACCAATTTTCTGTGTTCTCCTCAAAATCATAAGTACAACTTTCCTGAATTTCGTTTATACATCCTTCTTCAATTTCCATATCATATGGAGTTTCTGTATCAAAATATTGACTATTACAATATTTTTCAGGTTCCCAACAATACTGATATGCTCCTTCATAAACATCATTAACATACCATGTTTTATCTACTCCAATTGCACAAATTTCTCCACCATCTTCAGGATATAATGTTATTGGTGTTGATGTTGAAATCCACTCTATAAATCCATCAACTACTTTTGGCTCTCCTAATTCTTTTTCTGTTGTAGGAGGTGTTGAATCTACTCTAAATACCTCAGTATCTTCAACTTCATTTCCTGCAAGATCTACACATTTAATATATAATGTATGAACAGAATCTTCTTCAAAAATAACTTTCCAAGAAATTATTTCAGTAGGATCTTCTATTGGTTCTGGATCAAATGTATGTGTAAATATTTGTTGTCCATCAAGATCAATTGAATAGTAACAATAATCTATTCCACTTGGAGGGTCACATAATCCCTGGTCTTCTACTGATACAATTATCTCAGTTTCATGGTCCATTATCCAACATTCTTCATCTGTTCCAGGTGTTGGAGGGCAATCCCCTTGTTGTGGACCAATTATATCTTTTGTTATAATTGGAGAAAGCATATCTACACTTGTTGTATCATATAAATAAGTCCAATAATCATTATCATCTCTTGTTTCAAACCTCCAATCTAAAGCACATTTTGGATCTTGTGGATCTTGTTCAGGAGTGTGAGCAGAAAAATAAAAATCAGCACATTCTCCATTTTCATTTAATGGATTATAATCCTCTGAAGTTTCATCAGCAACATAAAAACATGCAGGATAACTTGAGATATATAATAATTCCCAACCTGCTTTTTCTTCACAACTAAAATCAGTATAATCTATTGAACCCTCGTAATTTTTATAGATTCTAACTTCATTAATAGTATCCCCTGTTAATTTGCAAAAAGTTACAGTATAATCTACGTCAGAATCAGCTGGAGACCATTCTGGTGTTAACTCAACTGAACTTGTATGTGTATTTGCTGAGACTCCATTAGCAAAAAGAACAATACCTAAAACAGCAATTAATCCGACGATGAGAAAAGAGAATTTCACAACCGCTCTTTTGTCTTTTAATAATTGCATCACAAATCAACAAATAAATACTATTTAAAGATTATTGTGGTTTTTTGAATATATTTAGATAGAAGTGGTTTAGTAACTCTTCCACAAAACTAGTTTCCCTTCTTCGTCCCTAAGAAATAAACTGTCTCCTGTTTCTGTCCAAACATAATCTTCACCTCGCCAAAATAAAACATTTTTTGTATTGGTTCCTTCCCCAACTTTAATTAATAATTCTGTTTTAGGTTCTAGATTTATTTTTGAAAAAATAAATTTTTTTCTTCCTTCATCTTTAATTGACCAATCTTTTAGATTACATTCAAAACCACACCTATTATATAATATGGCTTCTTGATCTTTATAATCAAGTTTTTTAAGTTCAATACAATTAGAACAAACATCTTGTGATTTTTCACACAGGTTTTTATTACTTTCAATACATTCTTCCCATGCTTGTTTAAATTCATTATAATATTGGTCTTTTCCAGAAGGAAAATAATAATTTGCAAGACCTTCTTTTACTATCTCCCTATTTATATTAGTAAATCCAATAATAATATATCTTAGTTTTCTTTGATATAGATCTGTATCTTGTTTTTCTTTTTTTAGTTTGACAGTTGTATTTAGAATTAAAATTTCTAGATATTCTTTTGCTTCATTATAATATAATTCTCCTTTTTCAGGTGAATTTATTCCTAACAACCTAACACTTTCATTATTAATAATAGCTGTATCTCCATCTATTACTCTTTCAACAATCCCAGTTTCATAATTTGTTAAAAAAATTTCAAGAGCATTATCAAGAAAAGGATAATTAATAGCTATTAATAAGAATATTAAAAAGAGAAGTAATATTTTTTCATTTCTTTTTTTCATATATTAAATAATCTAATATCCTATTTATTTATTATTGTAATTTGTTTTTCATAAAAAGAAAAAATTAGTTAAAGAAAGAACTAAAATGATAGAGCATCCTCTTTCATGTGGAGATGTGTCTTTTGATTTATATTTCTACTATAAAACTGCAACCTCTTGGAAAAAGGGTATTGGAATTGATATACTAAAAAAAGACTTAAGAAAAATTAATTTAATGTTGGAAGAATATGGGGGAATAAAGCTTTATAGAGATAAATTCAGAGTAAAACCCTATGCGGGAGTTTCAACTGCTGTTTTATTTTTTACAAAGGGTGAACCTACACAGAATGTTTGGTTTTATAAAATGGAATCTGATGGGTTTAGTCTAGATGATAAAAGAACATTCATAGATGGTAAGGGTGATATTTCAGATATATTAGAACATTTTGACAATAGAGAAAAGGAAAAACCAACTGATAGAAAAAAGAAATATTTCTTAGTTCCAATTAAAGAAATTAAAGAGAAGGATTGGGATTTAAGTATCTCAAAATATAGGGAAATTGAGTATGAAGAAATTGAGTATGAAAAACCTGAAGTTCTTAAAAAAAGAATAATCAAACTTGAAGAAGATATTTTGAAAGGATTAAAGGAGTTAGAGGCTTAAATGAAAGAAACAATTGAAAAAATAAAAAGAAAAGTAACCTGTGACCCAAAAACAGATAAAAAGTGTAAATGTAAAGATTATATTGAAGTAGGGCATGAGAATGGTAAACCAAGATATACTAAAAAAAGAATATGCGAAAGAGAAATTGATTAAAATTAAACATCACATTTTTTGTAATATATTATCATCGTTTTGACAAAATATTTAAATATTTTTCTTGATTTGATAATAATATTTATTACTTTTCATAACAAATTTGCTTTTTCAAAATCCCGGCTTTTACATATTCTTTTGTGTCTACGTAGAAAGATTTATAAGTAATGTAGACATAAGAATAATATGACTTATACCGAAGTTAGAAATATTAAAGGAAAAAAGTATTATTATAGAGTTATTTCTATAAGAAAAGACAAAAAAATTTCAAAAAAGAGAGTATATTTAGGACATGACTTATCAAATTTTGATATTCTAGAAAAAGAAAAAATTGCAGACACTAAACTATTGTTTAATAAGATAAAAAAGCCAAACAAAGAAATTGAGAAGATTAAGTCTAAAATAGTGCCTGTTTTGAGAAAGAACAAAGTAACAAAAGCAGGAATTTTTGGAAGTTACTCAAGAGGCGAACAAAGAAAAGACAGTGATGTTGATATAGTGGTTAATATAGAAGATAAAAAGATGAGCTTGCTAGGGTTTATTGGATTAATGAGACTTTTAGAAGAAATATTAAAGCGAAAAGTGGACCTAGTAGAATATAAAGCTATAAAACCAAGAATAAAAGAAAGAATACTAAAAGAGGAAATAAGAATAATATGAAAAGAGATACTGGATTGTTCATTGAGGATATATTAAGCAGTATAAAAAATATAAAAGAATTTTCAAAAAATTTAGATAAAGAAAAGTTTTTTAAAGATAATTTAAGACAGAGTGCAATTGTGAGACAATTAGAGATAATTGGAGAGGCTGTGAAAAATATTCCAGATTCCTTTAGAAAAAAATATCCAAAAATACCCTGGAAAAATATAGCAGGATTTAGAGATATATTAAGCCATGCTTATTTTGGAATTAACTTAGATAGGGTTTGGAATATAATTGAATTTGATTTGCCAAAACTTAAAGAAGAAATAGGAAAAATTAATGTTGAAACTTAGTTAAATAATTTTTAGAAATTAATGACAATATTCATTACTTTTCATAACAATTTTGAAATATAACTTTTTTGAGTTAGGTTTTTTATGATTTTGCTGGTAAATTCCATATTATGGTTGTATGATTATCGCAAGAGGTCCTTAATATTTTATCCTGTACCATTAGGGTAATTCATCTCTTAGATAAATCAATTCTATGTTTTTCTTCCTTTTTTTCGAATGGACTTGATGCCTAGCCTTAAAATAATAATTTAATCCTGAAATAGTCTGGAATTTTTTCTCTACAAAATCAACAACTATTTTTGGATCTGTGTTTTGAAGTTAATTGTTCCATTACCAAAGGGATTATATGTAATTTATATTTACGGAGATTTTGTAGCAAATATACTATGGTTGGAGAAGCCCTTAGCATTTGTGGTAAAACACAAAACTTTAGCAGATAATTATAGAAAATATTTCAATTTTTTATGGAAAACAATTAAATCCTAATTATTCCTAGAAAATAATTTTTTACATTTTCTTCAACATATTATTATCGTTTTCCCATAATACTTAAATGTTTATGCTAAATTAATATTGAATTTTATTATAATAATCCATATAAATAAATTAGTGTTTTTTGAATCAATGAATAATACAGTTTTTCTTGCAGATAAAAATTCTAAAGCATGGAATTTTGCAAAAAAAATTCAAACTTATGTTTTAGAAACTAAAGAATTTTTGATTCCTCTGCACGAAGTGAGTATTACTAAATTTAGAAATGGTGAGGTAGAGATGTACATACCAGAAAATATGAGGGGAAAAGATGTTTATTTTATTCAAGACTCAACAAAATATCCTCAAGATTGGTGGGTTGAACTATTATTAATTAAAGACCTTCTTTTAAATAGTTCTGCAGAGAGTGTAACTTTTGTTATTCCAAATATGCTTTATTCTAGGCAAGATAGAAAGAATAGACCTCATGTTCCTATTTCTGCAAGAGCTTTAGCAAAGAGCATTTCTCCTGGATTAAAAAAAATAATTACTTTGGATTTACATGCAGGTCAAATCCAGGGATTTTATCCAGAAAATGTTCCAGTTGATAATCTTTATAGTTTCCCAGAAGTTGTTAGATCTCTTAGGAGATATCATCTTGAGGATTTAGATAATTTAGTGGTTGTTGCCCCTGATGCAGGAGCAGCAGGAAGAACTCGTTATTTTCTACAGAGATTAGAAAAAGCTCAACAAGATACTTTAAAAAAACAAAATTATTCTTTTGCTGTTTTTAGTAAAGAAAGAGCAGCTCCTGGAGAGGTTGCATCAATGCAGCTTATTGGAGATGTTAATGAAAAAAATTGTTTGATTGTGGATGATATTATTGATTCTGGAGGAACTTTATGTAAAGCAGCACAGATCTTAAAAGAAAATGGTGCAAAAAAAATAATGTGTTATGGAACTCATGGAATTTTTACAAAAGGTATATCTGATTTATGTGATAATTATGATTTTGTCATGACTTCTAATACTTATCCTCAGGAAAATTCTTTAATAGAAGTTATTGATGTAGCTCCTCTTTTTGCAGAAGCAATTTATAGGGCACAAAGAGGTTTATCTATTTCTAAATTGTTTGAATAAGAGGGTTGTTACCATTTTAAGGAGTAGTAACAGGTTTTATTTTATAATTAATATGATTTTTTAAATAGTTTTGATAATTATATTTAAAATGGTAGCAGCTCAACAACTTAGAGAAGAAGTATATAATATAACTCTGAAGAAGTTAGAGTTAGAAGAAAAACTTAAGTCTATGTGTTTTTACATAGCTACTTTAAAAAGAGAGTTAGATCAAAGAATGCTTATGTCACAATAATTTTTTTTAAATCCTAGGTGTCTATCTAGATGCCTAGGTTTACCTTTAATTTTCAAAACAAATAATTAGATGATTTTTTACTAACAAAATTGTAGAGGAGAAACACCCGAAGATGCCTCTTCAAATGCCTAAGCATTTAAACAAAAACAGAGTTCTTGCCCCCTACAAGAAGGTTATTATTTTGAAGTTTTTAAAGATTTCTTTAAAAAAAGGATATATGCGAGGGACATTATTAAGATCATCATGGCAGATCACAGGGTCTCAATGATGTATTATGTTTTAGTTAAAATCTTTAATATATTGATCTATTTAAAGAGCTCTATTGTTGAGGATAGAGATTATTCTTTATAGACATCTTTGTGATGTTTGTATCTCTCAATTGTTATAGTTTTATTTGTTTCATCAATTGAGTAGACTAAAACGAAATGTCCAATGTGAACTCTCCAAAATCCTTGTAATGGTTTTTTTAATGGTTTAAATCGATAAGGATTTTCTTGAATTTCTTTTATTTTTTTAGAAATATGTCTTGAACTTATTGTATCTTTTTTGGCTAATTTTGCAAAATTTTTTTCAACCTCTTTTCTTACAAGAATTTTATACATTTTAATTTAAGCCAAAATGTTTATCCCAATTACTAACTTCGACAACCTCTTCATTTTGAGCTTTTAATAATTCAGTGATAAATTCGGGTTTTAATTCTTCTTCGAGAATTTCTTTCCCATAAGAAGAAAGAATTAAATTAATTGCCTCGCTTTTGTCTTTAAGGTTTTCTTTAGCTTTCACTATATTGAGAATTCTATTTGCCTCATTGTTTATTTCAACTATTGCCTTTACCATTTTAACTTGATATTAATATGGTATTAATACTCTTTTAAATACCTTTCTATCGGATAATGTTAATTACTAAGTAGTAACACTACAGAAAGATTTATAAATGCTAGATGAATGGAAAATGCATGGCAAAGCAAGATTATAACGAAAGTATCTTAACAGATGCTCAAGACATTGTAGTAGTCAGACCTTCTAGTCAAGGTTATGTTTTTGCTGCAAAACCCTCTATTGATTTTCAAAGACAAACGTATGAAGAAAGTGTTTCTGGTTCAGAAGATAGAGGAGCAAGGGCATTTTCTCAATGTTGGGAATTTGATGATCATGTTGGTATTAAAGGATCAAGCACATTTCATGCTTTAAGATATGATAAAAAAGCATTAAGATCAAAAGGATTGTGGCTTCCTGGGTTTACTGAAGCAAGGTTTTTAGAAAAGCAAGGAAAATTAGAAAATGGTGTTTATAGGGATTATGATTTAGTTGTTTATAGTGATGAAGATTTTAATACAGAGATTGCAAAGGAACTTTCTGGACAAGCAAAACAACTAGGATTTGCTCTTCCTGTAGTTAGTCAATTCAGAGCATTAGATTATGATGTTAATTCAAAATCAAAATATGGAATTGATTTAAGATTTGTAGAAAAACCTCAAGGAATAATTCATGGAAGAGAAGCACAAGAAGCAATTTCATCTCTTAATTATAAAAGAAATTCAGGCGCTCTGGGGTTGCTCCGTGACACTTATGGCAACTGGCTTGCTGACTGGTACTACTTGGGCAATTCCTACAGTGACGGTAGGGTGGATTGGATTTGTGGCGAAGCCACGCGCGCTGATTTAGTCAAAGCTCATGAATCATTAGTTGAAAGAAAATACTCAAACCAAATTAAAGAATTAGAAGAAAAACAAGTTGCAGAATTTTCTCAATTTGAAAAATCATTAACACAATAAAATGTTAGGAAGAAAAGTTAAAGGAAATGATGAAGTTGGTATTTTAGAACCAATTATTGAAAGGTATGTTCTTAGAAGACCTCTTAAAGGAGATTATGCCAAAGAGATTCATGCAGAAGTTAAAGGAAGGGCACAAAAAGATTTTAGAAACTTTCCCATGTTTAATGCTCACTTTGAATTTAATGAAAAAACTGGTGAGATAAATGGAATAAATACTGGTTATGGAATTTTACTTAATGAAGCACTAACTAAAGATGGTTTTTGGTTGCCCACAATTACTCAAGCAAGAAAGCTTGATGAAGCAGGATTATTATCTAATGGTGTTTGGAGGCAATATGGAATTGCTGTCTATGATGGCAATAATCCAAATCAAGGAGTTGCAGACAAATTAGTAAAAGAAGCAAGTAAGAGAGGATGGGAAACTCCAATTCTTGCTCCCTTTAAGGCATTAAAGATTGTAAAAACAGGAGCTAAAATAGGTTTTGGCAAAGATTCTGAAGGAATTATAACTGGAGAAGAAGCAACAGAGTATCTTAAAAAATATTTCAAATATCAAGGAAATTCAGGCGCTCTGAGGTTGTACCGTGACACTATTGGCAGCTGGGGTGCTAACTGGAACTACTTGGACGATTCCGACAGTAACGGTAGGGTGGATTGGATTTGTGGCGAAGCCACGCAAAAAAATTTAGAAGTAGCCGTGTTAGGTTCTATTGACAGTGTTGCTAAACAAGAAGTAGCTAAGATTAATGAAAGACTTTCTTCTGCAAAAAAAGCTGCATTTGATATATTAAAACAATAATTTTTAAAAACTTCTTTTTAATTTAAAGATTCCTGGCCATTAAAATGGCTGGGCCACACGTACAATTATTAGTGATTCATTTGAAGCCAGTAAAATTCAACTTCAACAACTAGTAACTTTATGTGAAACTTGAAGGAGTGGTGGCTAAACTATGTTTAGATAATTGGTAATTGTGCTACTTTAAGCGCTCTGAGGTTGAACCGTAACACTAATGGCAACTGGAATGCTAACTGGAACAACTTGGACAATTCCAACAGTAACGGTAGAATGGCTCAGTCATGGCTAGGATTTTTAACATGAAAACTTACAAAAATCTATATCAAAAAATAATTTCTTTTGGAAACTTATTTCTTGCTTATAAAAAAGCAAGAAAAGGCAAAACAAAAAAAGATTATGTTATTGAGTTTGAAAAGAATCTAATTAAAAATTTATTGCAATTGCACGAAGAACTAAAAAATCAAACATATATTCCAAAGCCTCTTCAAACATTTATTTTAAGAGATCCAAAAACTCGTAAAATTTCTAAATCTGATTTTAGAGACAGAATTGTTCATCATGCTCTAGTTAGAATCATTGAACCCATTTTTGATAAAGGTTTTATTTCTCTTAGAAATCTTTATGTCACTAATAAGAGTGTTTGGTGGAAGTCTATTAAGTTCTTTCTTCATTTTACTAGAACCTATTATTCCTTTATAAAGATACACGCTTTGAACTACAACAATTATGCGAGGGACACAATCAAGATCATCCTGACCTTTTTAAAAGTTTTTTATTGAATTTATCAACCTATTTAGAATATCTTAGAACTTTTGATTTATAAAGAGCTCTATCGTGGAGGATAGACTTCTGAATCTGTTCAATCATTATTTCAATTTTTGTCAATTGGGAATTCTCTTTCAATTTATTCCGACATATCTCAGATAGGCTAATCCCTTGTTCATCTGATTGTTGAATTAGCTTTTCCCTAAGAGGTGTTTCTAGGAATATGTGTATTTGTGAGTTCTTTTTCATTGGGTTGTACAAGAAGTTTATTGTATTTAGTTATCAAATCTTTTAACTTCATGATTATTTCATCCCCCAGATCTTTTTCAATTTCCACTTTCTTTTATCCTCCTCAAGGCAATTTTAATATAGTCTTTGTTAAGATCAAATCCTATGAAGTTCCTATTTAGTTTTTTACATACGAGAGCTGTAGTTCCACTTCCCATAAAAGGATCTAACACAATTCCTTTTTTTGGGCAACCTGCTTTAATACAAAATTCAGGAAGAGTAGAAGGAAACATTGCAAAATGTTTTTCTCTATTTGGTTCTAAAGGAAACATTATACAATCTCCTGGATTTTTTCCTTTAGGATTAGATCCCCATTTATATCGATAAGGTATCCTCACAGAATCCAAATCAAAATAATACTTTCCACTCTTTGCAAAAAAGAATAATGCCTCCGAATTTGTAGTTAATCTATCTTTTACTCCAGAAGGCATACATCTGCCACCAGAACTCTTATCTTTAAAATCAGACCACTGCTTAACCCAGGTTATATCATTTCTTAATATTAAACCTAGTTCGTCTTGACATTTGATAGCAATTCTGAATTGGATTAGTAATTTTTGTTTATGTTGTAACCAATTAGATCTAAACTTACCTCTAACACTTTTAGGTAACTGATGATTTTTAAGGTAAGTATTTGTTTTCTCATTTCCACATCTTGAATAATAAGAATCGCCTAAATTAAACCAAATTGTTCCTGTTGGCTTAATTACTCTTTTACACTCTTTCATTACTTCAACAATTTTATTAATATAATCTTGAGGATGATCTTCTAAACCAATTTGGTTTTTATTTCCATAATCTCTTAATGCCCAATAAGGAGGGGAAGTAATAATACAATTAACACTATTATCTTTTAATCTTCTTAGTCCTTTCAAGACATCCACACAATAAATCTTATTTGTTTGCATGAAAAAGTCAAACTATTTTCTTATAAATATCCCCGAGTGAGTTTTTGTCCAGATAATAATTTAGACTATTGTCTAGACTTTTGTTCACCTTGCTCTATTTATAACCCTGCTAGTTCACGTTCAGCATGGAATGTATTTTGTGCAACAAATCTTTGGAAAATGATAAATTTGATTTTTGTAGGACCTGTTTTGAAGTTTTAAAACACAAATATCCAAAAGACAAAAACTTTGAAAGGAGGTTAAAATGTTACAAAGAAATAATAGAAGGACTACAAGAGGGATAATTTTTGTTATAACTATTTTAGTTTTGGCAATTCTTCCAATAGTAAGTGCGGCAGACTTTGACGAGATTTTTGAACCCCTTCAAACAATTTATGATTTAGTAAAATATGCAGCAACCACAATTGCAGGATTAATTATGCTGTTTGCAGGAATTACTTACATTACTAGTGGCTCTGATCCCGGAAAACGTGAGAAAGCAAAGAACATGATAATGTATGTTATTATTGGTTTGATGGTTATTTGGGCTGCTCCTTTTGTGGTTGAACTAGTTTTAGAACCATAAAATGGGATGTAGTATAACTAATCTAGGAGATTGTGTAGCTGAAGCTGTATTTGGATTGTTTTTAGATATTCTTAATTCAGCTTCACGCCCTTTCCTAGATTTAATAAAAACATTTATGATCGAACCTGTTAGTATTACAGCTTTTGCAGATATATGGGGAATTATTGTTTATATTTTATCCATGTTTTATGGGTTACTAATAGTCTGGATTGGGTTGAAGTTCATAGTTTCAGGGGAATCTCCTGAACAAAGAGAAAAAGCAAAGTCTGATTTAAAAAACATAATTATCATGATGATCTTAGTTCAAGGAAGCTACCTCCTTTATGATTTATTTTTAGCAACCTCTGCATCATTAACAAATGTAATTTTTGATATGGTCTCAAATAGTTTCTTCAGATTATCTTTAGAAAGTGTTTCTAACTTTGGTTTTGATTTAATCTTTGGAATTCTTTATATTATTCATTTAATCATTGTTTTAGTCTTAGTTCTTTTAAGATATATTTTTGTAAGTGCAGGAGTTATTTTATTTGCAATAGGTGTTTTCTTTTATTTTATCCCCTTTCTAAATTCTTATGGGAGACTCATTTTAAATGGGCTTGGAGTTTTAGTATTCCTCCCCTTCTTTTACTCAATTGCTTTTTTAGTTGGATCAAAATTAGCTGAATTGAACCAGTTTAGAGATTATAAAACTCTAATTATGGTAGGAACTTTAGACATAATTATCCTCTTCACATTCCTTTTACTTTTATTTGTAATTGTAAAAGCTGCAACTAAAGTTAAACCCATTGTAAATGTTGTAAAGGCAGTAGTTTAAAATGTATGAAATACCTCAACAACTCGAATATCAAGAAAAGATAGTTTTTGGACTTACTTTCAAGCAGTTAGCTTATGCTTTTGGTTTTTTTCCCATTATTTTCTTTTTTATTTTTAAATTAAATACAAATATCGCATTAAGAGTGTTTTTAGCAATGTATCCAACAGCTTTGGCTGTAGGGTTTATGTTTTTTGATCTTGAAGGTAAATTAAAGATGTGGATTAAATGGTATAAACTAAGAAATCCTATTAAAGAGGATCTTGAGAAATTTTTTGATATCAAGAAAATAGAAGATGACTTAATCATAACTAAGAATAAGGAATTAGCTGTGTTAAAAGTTGAACCCATTAATTTTCATATTAAACATGAAAAAGAGCAAGAAACAATTATTTTAGCATTTCAAAAGTTTCTAAATTCTTTAGATTTTCCAATCCAGATCTTAATGACAACAGAAGAATTAAAGATTGATAAATACATTAAGCCCATAATAAATAAAGATTATAGTAAAATAATCAAAGAGAATCAAAAACATCTAACTAAGATTATTAATGATAAAAAAGCACTTAATAGAAATTTTTATCTTGTAATTCCCAAAACAACAGACATAAGTATTCAACTAGAAATATGTGAAAATAGGTTATATTCAATTGGGCTTAAAACTAAAAGATTACGTAATTTTGAATTAATCAAACTTCTTAAAAATTTATTAATCTGCAAAGATCAAGATGGTTTTATTCCAAACCAAGTTGTTAATAATCCTTCTTCTATTGAAATAAATGAAAAACTCAATAGAACAATCCATGTTCATGGTTATCCAAGAATGGTTGAATCTGGATTTTTAGATAGGATTATTAGTTCATTGGGAGAATTTGATTTATCATTACATATTGAGCCTTGTTCTTTAGAGGGTACAATGATTTTATTAAATAAAGAAATTCAAAAACAAAGAGCCGATCTTTACGCTGCTAAAATAAAGAATCAATTAAATCCTAGTTTAGAGATTAAATATAAAGATACCTTGAAGATATTAGAAAACTTACAAAAAGGAAATGAAAAATTATTCAATATAAGCTTATATGTAAATTGTAAAGCCAACACAAAAAAGGAATTAGATTTTATAACAAAAAAAGTACAATCAGAGCTTAATTCAATATTAATAATTCCAAAGGAATCTACCTTTTCTATGCTACAAGGAGTTAAGTCTTGTTTACCTCTAATTGAAAATACCTTAAAAGTAAAAAGGAATATTCCAACAAAAGCACTTAGTGCATTCTTTCCTTTTACTTCATCCTTCTTTAAATTTGATAAAACAGGTGTATTTTTTGGATTAAATAAGAATAGTATTCCAATCATAAGAGATGTATTTAAGCTGTCAAATGCAAATGGGGTGTGTTTGGCGAGTTCTGGGGCTGGAAAAAGCTATATGGCTAAGTTATTCATTTCTAGGTATGTTCTTAATGGAACAAAAACAATGATTATCGATCCCCAAGGAGAATATAAGAGTTTAGTTAAGCAATTCAAAGGTCAGATTGTTGATTTAGGAAGAGACTCAGATACTATGATTAATCCTCTAGATTTAATGGGACATAGTTATCCTGAAAAAAGACTTGCTTTAATGGATATTATGCCAATAATGTTAGGAGATTTAACAGAACCTCAAAAGTCTTTTATGGATAAGGCTTTAACAGAAGCTTATGAAAGGAAAAATATTTTTATGGATGATCCTGAAACATGGGGCAATCAACCACCAATACTTGAAGATGTATTAATTAATCTGAAAAAGATAGAAAAAGAGGTTTCTAGTATGGAAAAAATGATTTTAAGAAGTATAATTAATAGATTGGATATGTATGTTTCTGGTGTTTTTTCGTTTCTTAATAAAAGAACAAACATCAACTTCAGTAATAATTTTGTTAGTTTTGATATTGGAAATCTTCCTAAGCAGGTAAAACCAACTATGATGTTCCTTATTTTAGAGTATGTTTATTCTAAGATGAGAGAAAATTTAGAAAGAAAATTATTAGTCATTGATGAAGCTTGGAGTTTGCTAGGTAAGACAAATGAAGCCTCATATATTTTTGAAATTGTTAAAACCTGTAGAAAGTATAATCTAGGGTTATTCTTAATTAACCAAGAAGTAGAAGACATGCTAAATTCTAAAGCTGGAAAATCAGTATTAGCAAATAGCTCCTATACTATCTTATTAAAACAAAAACCCTCGGTGATGGATGCTATTCAAAAAACATTTTACCTAAGCAATACTGAAAGAAATACATTACTAACTTCTTTGGTGGGAGAAGGAATTATAATAATGGAAGATGAACATTCAAATCTTAAAGTAATTGCTTCAAAACAAGAGCATGAATTAATCACAACAAATGCTGATGAGTTGCTGAAAAACAATAAAGGAAAGAATAAGCCTAAGTCAAAGATTAAGAAGAGAAAATCAACAATTGATATAAAATTTGATTCAAAACAAAAGCTATACAAATATGATGATTTATCAGAAGAAGAAATAAAATATCTTTCTAAAAAAAGGTTTAAGGAATATTCTGGATATAGCATTGTTAATAATAAGAAAGAAAAATATTTAATAAAAACAAGAAACAAAGAAAGCCCCCAACATTGTTTTCTTGTATTCGATATTCTTAATTTTATTAAGAAGTTTACTAATAAAGTATGGCTCTATGAAACAGTAAAACCAGACATAGTTTTTGAAGTTAATAAAAAGAAGTATGTAATTGAGGTTGAAACTGGTAAAACATTAAAAAATAACAAGAAGCAATTACTAGAAAAAATTAAGGTTTTAAATGAAGAATATGGTAAGAGATGGTTTTTTGTCGTGACTGCTAAAAAATTAGCTAGTAAATATAATAATTTAGGAAAGACCCATGATAAAAGAACAGTTAAGAATATTCTTTATAGAATTTTAAGAAATTCCTAAGGGGGCAGGTTTTATGCCTCCTAGTTTTTCAAGCGTTATTCTTATTTTATATAATATAAAACTAGTATTTTGCTAGCAAATGCCCCCAAATGAAATGTATGTATATATAAACGGATTGATTTGGTTTTCTACTATTACAAGTTGTTTTTATTGATACTTGAAAATAAATCGGGGGGGGGGTGAACTCATTTTTGAATATCTTTTGAATTTCTCTCTCCAACTTTTGTCTTAATTTATGAGTGTTCCCCCACATTATGTAAGCAAACCATCCTTGAGCACTTTTAAGAATTTTTTCTTTTGAAACATCTCCTTTTTTATATGCTTTACTTAGTTTTTCTAATCTTTTTCTAAAATGATTAACATTTCTTTTCCTTACTCTTTTATAATAGTAGAATATTTTGAATCCAAGAAAATCAACTCCCTTATATAAGGGAAATATTTTTGATTTATCTAGATGAAGTTCTATTCTTAGATTTTTTAGATATTTTTCTATTTTGTTTCTGTACTCTTTAAGGATGTTTTTATCTTGATGCAATACAACAAAGTCATCAACATATCTTAAATAATATTTAGCCTTTAATCTATTTTTTATGAACTGATCTAAATCATTAAGATAAACATTAGCAAAAAATTGAGAAGTCATGTTTCCTAAGGGCATACCTTTAACCTTATTATCAAAATTCTTTAAGATTTTTGTTATTAACCAAATAACTTTTTCATCTTTTATTTTTCTTCTTAGTATTTCTATTAATTTGTGTTGGTCAACAGAATCAAAGAATTTTTTCATATCTGCTTTGAAAACATAACCTTTTACCATATTGTTATTTAAACTATTTTTAGTTAATTCTCCATTTTTACTTGCTTTTCTTTTAAAAAGATCAAATCTGTGTATGGCTGCGATAGTTCCTTTATTAATTCTGTTGGCAAAATTATCTGAGATAAATCTCGGTTCATAAATTGGATCTAGAATATTTACAATTGCGTGATGTATTATTCTATCTTTGAATTTGGATTTCCTTATTAGTCTTGTTTTTGGATCTCTTATTGTAAATTTTGTTAGTGGTGATGGCCTATAGGTTTCCCATTCTAATTCTTTTTTTAAGTCTAGTATATTTTGTTTGAGATTTTTTCTAAATTCAATTACATAAAACTTGGAATTTTTCCCTTTGCTAGCTTTTCTAAATGCTAATTCTAAGTTTTTGTATGAACATAATTTTGGGTATATGTTTTTGTAGGTTTTCATAGTATAAAATGTCCTAGCAACTTGAACTATTCGGCCGTTCTCGTTCGAATTAGCAAGATTCCTGTTCCTGGCGTTCAGATTCAGATTCCTGTTACGGTACAGCACACAGCTAGCTTATCAATAATTATGGATTCACCATAGCTTTGATGTTCGCAAAAGGGCTTCCCACACACCTTTTGAGGCTACTAACCATTACTATTGTATTTTATAGCAATCTTGTTGCATTATTGATAAGCGTGTAGTCTAAGATATTATCTTTCATTAGAATATCTTGGAGATATTCTTCCTAATAATATGCTAGGACATTTTTACTCAAAGATCTTACTTTAAATCTATTATTATTCTGCACAATATAGTAACTACTTTAGAGTTATGACAACATAGAAAGATTTATAAATGCTAAAATTTAATAATTATTAATACAAAATGGTATTAAATAATAAATCAAGGTTGAGTGTAAGTGTCTCAACAGAAACAATAGCACTCATAGAGGAATCTCTGAAGTTAGAGAAATTTAGAAATAAATCTCATATTGTGGAGTTTAGTATAAATAAAGTTTTAAAGGATCAATTTATAAAATCTAATAAGGGGGCAGAAGAAAATGGTAACTAAGAAAATAGAACAAAAAGAAATGAGAAAACATTTTGTTGATACTTTATATGATGCCCTTGAAGGAGTTGTTTCTCCAACACCTTATTTAGAAATAACTGAAGGGGATACAGTAGATGTAAAATTCTTAAACGGAAGAGGCAGATTACCCACACCGAATTCTACAGAAGTAACTGTTTTAGATATTGATACGGCTTCTATGTTTTTTGATGATTTTCATGTTCTTTATGAGGGTGTGACAGGTGTTGGTAAAACTTATACAAGTGATGCATTATTTAATACTGTTTTTGGACCTGATGGACATTATACTTTAAGGCTTAGTGGAGGAGTTCTTGGGAGTTCTGCTCTTGAGCCATTTACAACAACTACTTTAGAAAATGGAGTTCCTAAAACAAAAATTGATCAAGAAAAGTGTCAAAAATATGGGGCATTATTTATAGATGAAATTAATAGGGGAGATAGTCAAGAAGTTTTTCAGGTAGTTGATGGGAAAATTCACGTTAATGGAGGCACTGGTTATTTGAGAATTCCTATTCCTGGAAAAGATAACAAATACAAGGGTCTTGCAATCATTGCTGCAATGAATCCTGCTGATGCGGAGCATAATTCTGCTCTTGAGTTAGATATTGCTGGGGAAAATAGGTTTCTAAAATTTAGATTTCCTAATGGTGTTGCCGAAGCTGGTTCAAGTCAATTAGAAAAGAAATTAGCTGGAGATTTGCATGAAGGCTTTTGGGATGAATTTTCTAAAAGATCGGGCATGAAAGGTGGCTGGAAAGAAGTTTATCCAATTGTTACAGATCCTGTACAATTTCCAACAGAACTTGATGGAGAAACTAAAGAATTTATTGATACTGCTGTGGGTTATGTTGGTTATGATCCTAAAGAAACATTTGAAAGAAATGTTGAGTTGATGCAACAGGGAGGATTATCTCCCAATTTTTCAATAGATATAAACCATAATGATTATAAGAAAATTCGTGATGCACAGGGAACTTTGAAACATAGTTTTGTAAGAAGGGACTTAGGAAAAATTAAAGATTTATCTAGACTATTGGGTTTTATTAAGGGAGTTAAAAATGGATCATACGATGCGAACGTCAAACTTAACGATGTTGCAGCAGGTATAGGAGTTGTTTTAGAGAGTAAAGCAATAACTGGAACAGATTATGGAAGTTTGATGGCTCTTGTTAATGATGCAAGAAGTGCATATGCTGATGTGAATAAACAAATGGGTATTCCTGAGGGTTATGGTTTAAGGCAGGGAGTTTGGCAAGCATCTATCAATGCAGGTCAAGAGAATGGTTTTGATGCTTATATTAATACTCTTAGAGCTGGAATGGAACAATTAAATACCCAAGCTGGAAGTGCTTCACAAGCAACAATTAGATCTCGTATATTAGCCGATTTAGCTGTTCTTGAACATTTTAGCAAAACATATGAATCTGATGTAACTGCTGCCCTTAAAGCAAAAGGAGAAGAAACTTTTAAGGGATTTAGCGAATTATACCAAGCTAAGAAGGCAGAAGCAAGTGTTTACGAGCATAGGCTTGGCTCAATAGTGAGGTAAGCAAAATGACTAAAATAATTCCACGAGATTTAATTAAACATCTGGAATGGAAACCAGGACAAGCGACAGCTCCGATTACTCCTGCTACTAATTTTGTTCCTCAAAATATAGGTAGTTTTAACACGGATAATGTTAATTATAGTTTTTTAGAAGGAGATGTTGGAAGACAAGTTTTAGAAGAATATAATCAATTAGTTCAAAGGGAATATCAAAATGCTTCTGCATTGCAAAAGCTATCTTTTGCAGGTGATGTTGTTAAGGGAAGTAATCCTTTTGCTTTTGTTTTATTAAATAAAGTTTTACAGAATCACGGAAAATGGGTTGCAAGACCAGTTGATCTAGAGAAATGTTTAAAAGAAGGATCTTTAAATTTGAGGGATACTTATGGAGATTCTGGTTTAGTTTTAAGAAGTGAAAATAATCCTAATGGATATTTAGCAGAGAATTTAGCATCTCAAGTAAAGGGAAGAGGCTATAATGTTGGAGGAGATGCTGTGATGATTCCCTTAGCTGGGTTTGATTTAGCATATGATTCAAATTCTCCTCAAGATTTAGTTTTTCAGTTAACAGATTCTAGTGAGATAATTTATGCTCCTCAATTAAATAAAATAAACCCTATCAAGAAGTTTAATGGTGCAGACGAGCAAGGACTCCCTATTTTTGAGGATGCTGGATCAAGAACATTGTATTCAAGTGAGGATGAAGGACTTTGCAGGCTGTACCGTTACGGGGATCTGTATCTGAACGCCGGGGACAGGGATCTTGCTGATTCGGACGAGGACGGCCGGGTAATTATTTGTGCCGAAGGCACGTCGTCGTAAAATTAGGAGGATAAAAATAAAATGACTAAAATAATTCCACGAGATTTAATTAAACATCTGGAATGGAAACCAGGACAAGCGACAGCTCCGATAGTTAATCCTGTAAGTCAACCTAGTATTCAACCTCAAAATACGAGCTTTCCTGATCTTCCAACAGAAAGTTTTCTTTTTAGCTATGATGGTGAACATAAAGATTTTTTTCAGGAATTAATTACAAAAGTAAATGCAGTTTATGCTGGAACAAAAGCAACAATTCCTGAGGGGACTAGTGGAGAGATACAAGGACATTTGATTAAAAGAATGGGATTGATAAGCACAATAGCAAATGATTCTAGTTTAAGGAGTGCAGGCTTACATCCTATTACTGCTATACAATCAGAATATTTATTGAAGAACGGAAAATTAATAAATCCGGAAGATAACTGGGAAGATTTTGGAATGGTTTTATATGATAGAAGTTCGAGTGGATATAATTCAAAAGAAGCTCAGGTGCTTTATAATTCATTAATGGTGCATAGGACTGATTTAGGTTTAAGTGAAAGTGATTTAGAAAATAGATTGATTGTAGTAAATCCTGGAGCAGAAATCGATTCAAGTATGCCTAACGGAGTTAAACCAATTATAATTCCAGGAAGAACTCAAGTATATCAACATGAAGTTTTGGAAAAGGTTGGGGAGAATTTAAGTTTTGATGGTTATGGATTAGAAGGAGGTTTGCCTTTACTTGGCCAGTTAGAGAATGGAAGCAGAACATTATACATGCCAAGTGAAACTTCTGATATAGGATTGCGTGTGCTGTACCGTAACAGGGTTCTGATTCTGAGCGCCGGGTACTGGAGTCTTGCTAGTTCGAACGAGGACGGCCGGGTAAATTTTGCGCGTAGCGCGTCGCCGTAAAATTGGAGAAAAACAATGAAAAGTATGAATTTATTATTAAATGAAGCAGAAAGGAATTGGAGAGATGAAGTTAGACGAGACTTTCCTTTGCGTAGTGATACTTCTGTTGTCAAGCAAAGTTCTCAAAATGGAAGAGATTGGTTATTTTCAACAGATCTTAAAAAAATTTATGCAGATATTTCTAACGATGCAAGTCTACAGAAAAAGTTCCAAGAAGTTATAACAAAATATTGGGATGGTAATCCTGAAGAATTAGCAAAAGAAACTTTACATTATTTATTGCACCATGAATTATATCACCCCATTGAAGCACCTTTTAGTATAACTGGTGAAGGTAATGATAATAAAAAGATTCATCAATCTATTAGGAGAGGAGCTCTTAAAGCAGAGCCAGCCCTTAGTGCTTTGGAGCAAGTTACAAAAGTTCAGGCTTCCCAAAATGGAGTTAAAGATTTTATATTAGATAATCGTTTTGCCTTGGATAATCAAGAAAAAGGATATGTTCGTGAAGATATTATTCCAACTTGGGATTTATTAGAATTGCAAGACTCTCCTTCAAAAACTAATTTTTATACTGTTACTAGGTTTTTATATGGGGCAATGTATGGGCCTGAAAGTACTCATAGATTTTTTGAAGATAAATCTGGAGAAAAGGGAGTTGAGATTGCAGAGAAATCATTGAGCGCCTTGACTAAAAAACCTGTTAAATTGCCAAGACAAAAAGGGTTAGTAGGTAAGGCTAAATCCTTGTTAGGTAGAAATCCTAAACAAGATACAAGTGAAAGGATGCAACAATACATAAAAGATGTTAGGGAAGTTTTTTCTGGAGACGATAGATATGCTGGGATTGAGCGTTTTATGTCTATTTTAGGTCCTTATGTTGAAAAAAGTATGCCCCAAGGAAGACCAGATATGCAAGGTGCAGAAAGTGGAACTTCTCCACAAAATATTTTACAAGATTTACTTGATGATATGGATCCTCAAGAGCAACAGCAATTTGTGCAAGATTTGGCTCAAGAAAAACCAAATGCTTTAGAGCAAGCTGTATCGGGGACCCCAATGCCTCAAGAATCAAGTGCAGATGAGATGAAAAATTTAGATTTATTGGCAACTCACGAATTCTATAAGAGAAATCATCCAAAGATTAAGATTGTTGGTGGAAGCAAAGTTGGAGAGAGTGTTGTAGTAGGAAAACAAGAATATTGGAATTTAAAGAGGACCACGGTTTTAACAGAAGATCAACTTAGTAAAGTTAATCTTAATAGGATTAATAAATTACAAAAAAGAACAAGGTTACCTTGGCTTATTAATTTAGGTAATAGCACTTTTAGATTAAATGAATACGAACTTAAAGAACATAATTTGAAAGATGTTGTTTATGTTGATTCCCATATTGATGTTCCTGATATGGTTGAGTTTTATCTTGATAGCTCTGGTTCAATGTTTGGTAACGAATTCAAAGTTAATGATGGAAGTAGATGGGATATGTTGAGTAATGTTTTGTATGGTTTTGTTGATGCTTTGGGGCAAGGAGGCAAACAATTAGGAAAGAAGACAAAAATGAGGGTGCATAATTTTGGAGATAAACAAGTAAGTTCAGAGATTGTTCCTGTGGATAAGTTTTGGAAAGGAGATACTGCAAGTTTAAAAACTCTCTTTAAGCCTGCAAATGGTTATAGTAAAGAAGATATTAATTTGACCCATTATCGTGATGGAAGGCAAAGAACTTATGTTGTTGTCACAGACGGGGAATTGGTTATTCCTGGAAGAACTGCTCGTGAATCCAGAAAGATGAAAGAGATAGCCCAAGATCATAATAATAATGTTGTATTATTTGAAATTGGTGGAACATATGATTTAGGTAAGGCTGTTAAATCAGACTCTAGTATTGTTTATCATCAAGTACATGATAAAAATAAAATGCTTAGTGCAGGTTTGGAGGTGTTGTTATCAAAATGACAAAAATAATTCCACGAGATTTAATTAAACATCTGGAATGGAAACCAGGACAAGCGACAGCTCCGATAGTTAATCCTGCAGTTCAATCTATAAATACATCACAAGGAGTTAATTTTCCTGATTCACCTCCAGAGAGTTTTCTTATGAGTTATGATGGACCTCATGCGGATTATTTTCAAGAATTAATTTCTAAGGTCAATGAAAGATTTGGGGGCACAAGAGCAGAAATCCCGACAGGAACTTCTGGCGAAGTTCAAAACATGTATGCTATTAAAAGAATGGCTTTGGTTTCTGCAATTGTAAATAATCCAAGTTTACAAGGTCAAGAATTTTATCCAATTACTCCAATGCAAGATGAATTTTTGCTTAAAGCAAGTAAGCTTCCTGATCCAAGTAAATACTGGGAAGATTTAGCTTTATTATTATATGATACAAATGGGAATAATCCTAAAGAAGCACAAGCATTGAAAGAAAGTATTGTTCAACATAGGATTGATTTAGGTTTAAGTCGTAATGATTTAGAAAAGAGATTAATTATTGTTGGTGCTGGTGGAGAGGTTGATTTGAGTATGCCTCATGGAGTTAAACCTATTATAATCCCAGGAATTACTCAAGTTTATGCTCATGAAATTCTAAATAGGATTGGAGAGAATCATAAATTTGAATATGGTTTAGATAGGGGGCTTCCTACTTTTAGTGAAATAGGTAATGGGACAAGAACTCTTTATATGCCTAGTGGAGATGACATTGGATTACGTGTGCTGTACCGTAGCAGGGATCTGTATCTGTTCGCCTGGGGCAGGGATCTTGCTAGTTCGTACGGGAACGGCCGGGTAAATTTTGCGCGTAGCGCGTCGCCGTAAAATTAGGATCTGTTTATTTTTATAATCTCATAGAAAAATATTATAAACTATTTTTGAGTTATGTTTTTATGAAAAAAGAGGAGTTTATGTGTGAAGCCATAAAAGATGCTAAGAAAAGCAAACATCATTTTGGAGCTGTAGTTGTGAAAGGGAATAAAATTATTGCCCATATGGGAAAAAGACCTGCAGGAGATCCAAGATATCATGCAGAAACACAGGCACTTCTTAATGCTACAAATAAACTCAAAACTAAAACCCTTAAAGGTTGCACATTATATTCTACTTGCGAACCTTGTCCAATGTGTTTTTATATGGCTTGGATAACAGGAATTTCAAAGATAATTTATGGAGCAAATATAAATGATGCTCTAAAACACGGATTTAAACAAATTAATATTAGTAATCAAACATTAAATAAAAAAAGTGGAAATAAGATCAAATTAGAAAAAGGATTTATGAGAAAAGAATGTTTAGAGTTATTTAACTAACCATATTATCCACTTCAATTTTGTATTCTTGCAATGTGGCTTTTCCAATCCTCTTTTCAATTTTACCCCTTATTTCTTTTAACTCTTCATTATCTTCCGCAAGAAATGCGTAATATAAATTAACATAACCTACAGCTTTGATTACTATAACAAATCTTGGATCTGATTTAACATATTCTATGAATTTTTCTATTTCTTCGTTATATGATGGATCAATTCTCGAAATAAAAGTATACTCTCTGTATCCTACTTTGTTCATATCAATTATTGGATAAAATCTCTGAATTATATCTTTATCTTGAAGAAATTTTATTCTTCTAGTAATTGTATTAATGCTCGTTTTAAGTTCATGAGATAATTGTAAAGAAGTTTTTCTTGAATCTTGTTTTAGCTTATGAATAATTTTCCAATCCAAATCTTTTATCTCTATATTTTCAACACTTCCCTTAACATCTACTTGTGCTTTTTTCTTTGTATTAAGCCTTCTTGAGAAAAAAGTATGGGATTTAACACTCTGGAAAGAAAGATAATTAACTACATGTTTCTTGAATTTTTTTATTATTTTTGTTTGAATTTCATCATATCTTTCTATTGTTTTTGTCCATACAGAAATATAAACTTTCCATTGACTTACCTCATGAAGCATATAACAACATCCAACCTCATTAAGATCAGTAACTTGTTTAAGATAACTACTAATTTCATTAGCATCGATTCCTTTCAGATCAAGGTATAATGAGTGCCTACTAAAGCCTATTTTTGAATAATTAATATTTGCTGTGTATTTCTTAATAATATTTTGATCTTCTAATTTTTTGATCCTATATGCTGTGGTTTGAGGAGGTAATTTTACAGCTTTAGCTATTTTTGCCACAGGCTTTCTACAATCTTGTAGTAATTCAAACAATATTTCTTTATCTTTCTGATTTATCATCTTTACTCTAAACTTAGGGAATTTGTCACATTTTTAAAGCTTTTGTTCAAAATCTCCAAGTATTTTATCGATTAGTTTATATTCAAATGTTTTTTTATAGATTTGTGAACCTAGCCTTTTTATATCAAAGAGGTTTTAGGTTATGTGTGGGGTGATGGCACCTCAGAAGTCTAATTCTGAGAAATAAAAAATGACAAAAAGGCAAATCATTCCAAGCAACATAATAAAGTCAAAAGGAAAATTATGGTATGGTGAAAGTGGGCAAGCGTGGAATATAATTAGATTAAATAATGAGCTAATAAGAACATTCCCTCAATTAAAAGAAAAAAGATCAAAGTTTACATATGAAATACTTTATAACAGAAACATAAAGGAGTTTATGAATACTATAAAAAAGATAAAAACAAACGAAGCGTTGCCCCTTTTATTGTGGGTGTTTAAAGAGGATAATTTTGACACCTAACAATTTCTTACTATTTGATTGTTTAAATTTTTTTGAGAAACTTCTCCGAACATATTAATTACTTTCTTCATCTGCTCTTCCATGTGTTTCATTCTTTCTTGCATGATTTCTTTATCTCTCTCAGATTTCATAAGTCTTTGTTCAATTTCTGTTTTGGTTACATCCATAAGTAAATCTTCTTCAGAAATTGTGTCTTTCATTCCAAGCATTTCAGAATAATAATGGATCTTATCAGATTTTCTCCATCCAAATCTGTATTTTAATGCAGACTCAGATTTATATCTTGGAAGCCAATAGCAACAAGCACAATGCCTAAAATCATACATAGATATATCGCAATATTTTTTTCCAGCCAAACTTTCAGAATCTCCTAGCACTTTCTTTGCCAATCTTTTAAGATATTTATTAAAAACCGGAGGGCTTATAGGAAATAATTGGTCTCCCGACGATAATTCTTTAATTTTAACATACTCTTTTACTAAATCTGAACATAACATTAATTTAATTCTTCTTCCAAATGTTTTGCTAATTTCGTCTCTAATATTAAGTTCCTTAAAATCATTATAAATATCAGAGACTTTTACATTAATTAATTCTGTTGGAGATCTTATTCCAGTGTCATATAAGAACATGATTAAAATCCTATACTCATATTTTGCATCATTACATAATTTTCTAATCTGTTCTTCTGTTAAATAAACCCACTTAGGTTTATCTTTACTATCATCTACACTATAACATATATCTTGAATAATATTCCCTTTTTTACGTTCAATCCTCATATGCCAGTGCCAAAATGATTTAAAATCTCTTACAAGATCTCCTGGAGAAATATATTGCTTTCCGTTTTGTTTCTTAATTGTTCCATTCCTCATGTTATTGAACAATATGTGTAGTTGTTCTTCTTGTATATTAACTAGTGGATCAACCTTAAAATACTCGTAAAATCGCTTTGCAAGCAAAACCATGCGATTTTTCAGTGTGTTTAGCCTAATATAACTCCTAGGCCCTTTTTTGCTACCCCTAGCTATATTTAAACCCATTTCCATGTCTTGTAAGTAAGACAGAATTATATTAGAGTTTTCAATACCCAAACCATCTATCCCATTTTTTACTTTTTCCTTCCAAGCAAAATATGTTTCTTTGTTTTTATATGGATCAATTTTCATGGGGCTCTATTGCTCCTTATTTTTTAAACAACTTGTATAAATCTTGTAAAAAACTCTAGAATTGGTCAAGATGATGTCATGCGAGGGACAGGATTTGAACCTGCGCAAGCACTAAGCTACTGCCTTTCTTCACTTTCTCCAAAGAGGAGAACACGGAGCTAAAAGTTCCAGTACTTAAGGGCAGCCCGTTTGACCACTCCGGCACCCTCGCAAATATTTATGACATTTGTATTTGGAACAAATGTTTGCTCACAGAATTTATGATTCTAGTGTGCACTTTGAACCTGTTCAAAGTATGATTTTCTGAATAGAATTCTACTTAAAAATCTTCTTATTTCTTAACTTGTTGAATCTTGACACCGAGCTCTTCAAGTCTTTTCATATGAGCCTGCATTATAGTCTCAACATTTTGAAGCATCTTAAATAATTCAACTCTTTCATTTGCTAGAGTATTCAATGCTCCTTTATGAAAACCAATTTCTTCTTCTTTAGAAAGTTTTGGCTGGTTGTTTTCAAATGCGTTTTTAAGATTGTCTTTGCTTACTTTTGTCATGATTTATCTCAGAAAAATCAGTTAATAAATGTTTTTATAAGAATTAAAGAGGGATTTTTTTAAAAGAGTATCTATGTCCAATATTATCTTTAAGATTAAAAGAAGGAAAAATATTTGATATATTTTTTCCTACCCTTGAAATAATTTCTTTTTCATCACCAAATTTTAATTGTTTTTTAACTTCATTAGGGGATTGATTATATAAGCTTTGATAATAAGCTATAATTCCTCTTTGTTGTCTAAGAATACTTCTTTGTTCATCATTGTATAGGTTATTCCAATTCTTTTTAAACAAACTTTTTAATCTATTTAACCTAGAATCTATTATTTTTAAACTACTTGTATTATCTATTTTATCAAATTCTTTTTCTATATCTAAATAAGCATCTGAATGAGGAAGGTTACCAGTAATATCTAAGTGTCTTTTTCCTGTTCTTTTATCTGTTATTATTTGTACAGAAACTTCTAAGTACTTACCTTTTTTTAATAATTCAATAGGAATCTTAATTTCAGCTCCATCAAAAACAATAGTATCATCTAATTTATTCTCAATTGTCATAAAAAATAGTTATTTTAGGGTTTTTTAAGTTTTTATGTTTTCAACTCTTCAATTATTCTCACAATAAAAAATCACCCAAACCCTTCTCTTCCAACTTTTTTTAAAACATCTTTTATTTCATTTATTGTTTTTTGTTGAGATTTTTTATCAGATATCCTAACAAATTTAATTAATAGATCACTTAGTTGTTCTAGACTCATAATCTTTAATTTATGGCCATCTGTAATAAAATAAAACCTATAAGATTTATATTTTAATTCTTTAATAACAATTCCTGCAACTTGGCCAAGAGGGTTACCTTTTTTTGGATTTTCTTCTAAAGAATACATTTTTCTAAATATTATTTTTGACTCTTGCCCAAATTTATTAAGAATCTCATTTTTTAATGGCTCAGCAATTTCTACTTTGGCCATTTTTTCTCTGCTTCTTTTATAGCATCTTCAATAGGAATAAAATTATCATCATCTTCCATTAAGAATCTTCTAATATGTTCTTTAACAGCCATAGAATAAATTTTTTTAAGTATATCCTCATAGCTTTCTCCTTTTGATCCAAAAGATGCTATTTTTTCTTTTGTTTCCTTGCTTAATTGAATTGTTGATATTTCCATTTTATCTATAGTCACTATAGCTCCTATAGTTTATAAATATTTCTTTTTATGCATTTAGAATATTCTCTTATTGAAGCATTCCATTATACTTATCTGAGGCTTTTGAGAAAAGAGTAAAAGCATCTTGAAAATATTTTCTATTAATTTTAATAGGATTTTTAATAATTAAATTTAGATCTTTTTTAATTTTTGTTAGTTTTTGTTTAATATGTTTATAATAATTCTCTCCTTTAAAATCTTCATCTCCAATAATTTTTGAATAATTTCCATAAAGTTTAGTTCTTCTTACAATATTTTCAAATTGATTTGAATCTCCAAATATAAATGCTCCTCCTTCAAAAGCTTCTTCTAAAAGACCTATTGCATTATGAATTATATACAAATTTTCTTTTACATATTCTCTTTTTGTATCCGGATCAAGGGCATCTGCAATTGCTTAATGAGAAAAACAGAAATCCCAAATTTGAGCTCTTTCGGCAAAAAGAATTGTCCCACATCTACTCATACAAATAATAAATCTTTTATCTATTTATATTTTGTTGTGTTGTTCCTCAAAAACCCATAAGCTGATTTAGCTGCAATAGCACCTTGTGCTGAGGCAACTACAACTTGTTTTAGTTTAGAATCTGTAACATCTCCTGCTGCGAAAAATCCATCAACAGAGGTTTTCATGTCTCTATCCACAATAATATGATTTTCTTTATCAAGCTTAAGTCCGAGATTTTTTGCTAAACCTGATAATGCAATAGCACCTATTTCAATAAAAACTCCATCAAGAGAAATTTCTTGTTTTTGATTATTTTGTTTAATTATTAATGCTTCTACTTTTTCTTTACCTTTTATTTCAAGAGGAATAGAATCATAAAAGATTTCAATGTTTTTTTTCTTTTCAAGCCTATCTAAATTTATTTTCTCACATTTTAATTTTTTTCCCCTATAAACCAGATAAATTTTTTTTGCTATGTCTGAGAGTGCAAGTGCAGAAGTTGTAGCACAATCACTGCCTCCGATAACAGCAACATTTTTTCCTTTAAAGAAAAAAGCATCGCATGTTACACAATAACTAATCCCCCTTCCTATCAATTTTTTTTCCCCTGGAATTTCTAATTTTTTTCTTTGTGTCCCTGTAGTAAGGATAATTGATTTAGATTCTATTTCTTGTTTTTTTGTTTTTATTTTAAAATTATTTTTATTTTTTTTAATTTCATCAGCATCTTCTAATATAAATTCAATGTTGTGTTTTTTTAATTGTTCATGGAAGTTTTTCATTAATTCTGATCCACTCCCATTAAAACCAGGCCAGTTCTCAATTAAAAGTATTTTATTAGCTGTTCCCCCAATTTCTTTTCCAACTATAGCAACTTTTAGTCCATCCCTAGTTGCATAAAGTCCTGCTGTTAATCCAGCAGGCCCTGCCCCAATAATTACTAAATCATATATTTTCATAACCTTTATAATGTCCATTGGTTTTTATAATTTATGAAAGATCTAATTATAAAAATAATCAAAAATGCATTAAAAAAGAGTGGTGTCAATTTGAAAAATGAAGAAATTGAAAAATTCTTGAAGGTCCCCCCTTCTCCTGAAATGGGTGATTATGCTTTTTCTTGTTTTTTCCTTACTGAAAAATTTAAAGAAGACCCACATGAAATAGCTTTACAAATAAGAAAAAAAATAGGAAATTTTCCTGAAACAGATTTTGAAGATATTCAAACAGCAGGCCCTTATCTAAATTTCTTTTTTAATAGGAAAAATCTCGCTAGAAAAATAGTTTGGGAGGCAATAACTCAAAAAAAAGATTATGGAAAGTTAAAAATTGGACAAAGAAGAAAAATTCTTGTAGAATTTTCTTCCCCAAATATAGCAAAACCTTTTGGAATAGGACATTTAAGATCAACTATAATTGGAAATTCTATTGCAAATATTTTTGAATTTGTAGGATACAAAACAATAAGAATGAATTATCTTGGGGATTGGGGAACTCAATTTGGAAAAGTTATTTTCGCATATGATAAATTTGGAAATCAAAAAAAACTTGAGAAAGGCCCTGTAAAGTATTTACTGGAATTATATATAAAATCAAATAAAAAAATTTATGAAGAAAAAGCAAGAGAATGGTTTAAAAAATTAGAAGACAAAGATAGAAAAGCAGTTATTTTATGGAGGGCTTTTAGAGAATTAAGTTTAGAAGAATTTCAAAAACTCTACAAAACCTTAGGAATTAAATTTGATTTTTATGATGGGGAATCTAACTATAATAAAGAAATGAAAAAAGTTATTTTTGAACTTGAAGAAAAAAAATTATTAACTAAGAGTAAGAATGCTCTTATTGTTGACCTTGAGAAATACAATCTTGGAGTGTTCTTAATTCAAAAAACAGATGGAGCAACACTATATGGAACAAGAGATTTAGCTTCAGCAATTTTTCGTTATAAAAAATATAAATTTGATAAGATGATTTATGAAGTTGGTCAAGAACAAAATTTTTATTTTAAACAATTATTTAAAATATTAGAATTAATGGGATATAAATGGGCAAAAAATTGTATTCATATAAATCACGGACTTTACTTAGATAAAGATGGAAAAAGATTTGCTACAAGAAAAGGTAAAACAGTTTTTATGCAAGATATTTTAGATAAAACAACTAGTTTAACAAAAAAAGAAATAAAAAAAAGACCTGGAAGAATTTCTAAAGAAAATTTAGAAGAGTGTGCATTAAAAGTAGCCATTGCAGCTATTTTTTATGGTGATTTAAAAAATAATAGAAAAAACAACATAGTCTTTGATATTAAAAAATTTATTTCCTTTGAAGGAGATACAGGACCTTATCTTCTTTATAGTTATGCAAGGGCTAGTTCTATTTTAAAAAAAACCAAAAACACAGATAAATTTGAAATAATTGATTTAGATGAAAAAGAAATAGAATTAGTGAAAAAACTTCTTGAGTTCAAAAGTGTTGTTTTAGATGCTTACAAATCCTTAAACCCATCTGTAATTGCAAATTATTCTTTCCAATTATGTAAAATTTTTAATGAGTTTTATCACGTTTGTCCTGTTATTAATTCAAAACAAGAGGCTTTTAGACTTGCTCTTGTAGAGGCTTTTAGACAAGTTTTAAAAAATGCTTTAGGTCTTTTAGGAATTAAAACTTTGGAAAGGATGTAAGGAAAAATATTTAAACAGAATTTTCCTTAAAATATTAATTAAATTAAAAAGAGGTTAGAAAAAAAGATGGTTAGAGTTAAAAGGATGAATGAATCTTTTTTTGTCAAGATGCAAAAAGATCTTACTGCTACAGGAGAATTAATTAGGGCTAGGCAAGATGAAAAACAAGCTTTGCTAAATGAATTTGATGCAGAAAATAAGAGGTTCTTTTTTGGAAAGATTTCTGAGAAAGCATTGGCTTCTTCAGTAAAAAAAACAAACAATGAACTCAAGAGATTAGATAAGAACATAAGAGAAACAATGTCAAAAGCAAGAAGTATTTCTGCTAGGGAAATGCAATTAGTTTCTGCACAAGCTCCAATTAGTTTTAGGGCAACTCTTTCTGGAATTGTTGGGCTTTCATCAAAAAAGAAGGTTAAAAGAAGTGTAAAGAAGAGAGCAAAAAAGAAAGTTGTTAAAAAAAAGGCAAAGAGAAAAGCAGTAAAGAAAAAATCTATTTTGAATATAAGAAAGATTTTGAAAAAAGAAAAAAAGCTTGACAGAAAGTTCATTAAAAAAAAGGAAAAATAATTTTTTAATTTTCTAAAATAAATTAAAAAAGAGGAATGTAAAATGGCAAAGAAGAAAGCAAAAAAGAAAACTGCTAAGAAAAAAAAGAAATAAGGTTTTTAATTTTAGTATGAACACAATTTAATTCTTTATTTTAAATCTTATTTTTCTATTACTGAAAGAATGTTTTTGATACCAGCTAGGCGAGAACTAAGTACATTTATTAAATCTAAAAAGTTTTTTAGTTGGAATTTTTTACTTAACAACTTTCATATCATTCCAAGCCAACTCAAACATTTGCTCTAGAGCCTGTGCAAAATATTCTGTATTCACCCAAATACCAATGTCATAGTTAGGATGAAACTTCTCATCATCAAGAAGCATAAACATTAATTGGTTTGAGTCTATAATAATAAATCTTGCTTTTATATTTTCAAGATTTCTAACTTCAGCTACTTTTTTAAGATCTCTAGCAATTTTAAGATTATTACTGTCAATAGGAGCAGCAATTCTAATCTTTACCCCTCTTTTTTTACATTTTTCAAGACTAGGCATCAAAGCTTCTAATTTTCTATTTAGGCCTTCTGCTGTTGTCACAATTGTTATTGTTTTTTCTGCATCTCTGACCATCATATCAAGGTGATTATATAGGTTTTGTCTACCTCTTAAACTTCCAGATAAATCAGAAGGTTCAACAAATTTTATACCTTTAGTAAACAAAGTGTTGAGTTCATCTAAAACCTCGTCTCCTTTCAGAGTTTCAAGTCTTTTTGTTCTTTCTTGAGCAAATTTCATTAAATTTTTCTTAACTCTTTCAACAACTTCTTCTGGTTTTAGTGCAACAAATTTAATAGGTTTTCCAAGCTTCATGACAATGAATCCTTTTTTCTCAAGAGATTCTAGAATATCATATGTTCTTGACCTTGGAACATCAGAAATATTACTTAACTCACCTGCAGTTGAAGTCCCTCTAGACAATAAAGCAGTCCAAACTTTTACTTCGTAAAGGTTAAGATCAAATATTTTTCTTAATCTACCTAAAAATTCATCTTTTACAATCATTTTATGTTTTTTTGTACTCTTTTTTATTTTTAAAGATTGTTATAGTAAAAAGGAGTGAATACCATACCTCACTTATAAGTGGCTACTTATAGCTATCTCACCTTTTTTATCTTTAATTTTGAAGTCAGTCTTGTTTTTAAATCTTTCCTTGCTAGTTGTAACAATTTCTAGTTTTTTGGAATTTGTTCTTTCCTTGAGGAAATTTTTTTGATTTTCTAGTATTTTTTTAAATTTGTCGTCGGTGATTATAAATGTGTCTACTAAATCTTTTTTTTCTAGACCAAGTTTTTTTCTAAAGGCCTGCACTTTTCTGCTTAATTCCCTAGCATAACCTTCTGCTTCAAGTTCAGGGCTAAGTTTAGTGTCTAGTTTAATTAAAATCTTTTTCCCTGATTTTATCTCTAATTTTTTAACATTTAATTGAGTTTTAATTATTTCTTTTAATTCATTAGAAATTCTATTTTTTGTGGTAATACTTGCTTTTGCTAAAGGCCATTTTAATCCTAATTGGGCTTTGTCTCTTGCAGCCAAACCTGCTTCAATAACTTCTAAAACATTTTTTATGTCTTCTTCAATTTTTTTATTTATTTTTCTTTCATCAACTTTTGGCCAAGAGCATAAATGAACCGAATTTAGACTAAAAGTTTTTTGATATAAATAATCTGTAATAAAAGGGCAAACTATTGAAAACATCTTTAAACAATCTTCATAAATGTTTTCAACAGCATACAAAACTTTTCCAGCATCTTTTGTACTTACTTTTTCCCTTGTAAGTTTAATATAAATTCTTGATAAATCCAAGAACAAATTTTCTATTTCTTTGATTATTTCATCAACTCTGTAATTTTTCATGAGGTCTGTGACTTTTTTGATTGTTGAGTTTTTTCTAGAAATAATATATTTTTCTTCAGTATCTAAATTTTGATTAGATTTTGTTTGTTTTCTTAAATCTAAAATAAATCTTGAGAGATTATCCAAAATATTTAGATTTCTTTGTTTAATTTTAATGTCTTCCCAGTTAAAACTAATATTTTCTCCTGCCGGAATCCCACACATATAATATCTTAAAACATCTGCACCATATTTATCAGTGATTTCATAGGGGGAAATTATGTTTCCTAAAGATTTAGACATCTTTATACCCTGATAATCAAAAATCATTCCATGGCAATATACATTTTTATATGCACTTTTACCAAAAGCAACAGCAGAACACATTTGTAACATACTAAACCACAATCTTATTTGTTCTGTTGCTTCTAAAATAAAATCAGCAGGAAAAAAATCAAAATTATTTTTTGTTTTTGGATAATTTAAACAATTCCAGGAAACAGTTCCAGAATCAATCCAAACATCAATTACATCTGGTATTCTAGACATAGAACCTTTACATTTTTTACATTTTAGTTTAACAGAATCAATCAAAGGTTTGTGCAAATCCTCAGGAATTTTTCCTTCACTTTTCTTTTTTAATTCATCTAAGCTTCCAATTACTTCTATATTTCCACAACCATCTTTATCGCACATCCAAATAGGTACAGGACATCCCCAGTATCTTTGCCTTGTAATTCCATTATCCTTTAGATTTTTAATCCACAAATCATAATTTTTAGAGGTAAATTTAGGTTGCCACTTAACATTTTCATTAAATTTTAAAAGTTTTGGAATTAAATCTTCTATTTTTAAAAACCATTGTTCTGTTGTTCTGAAAACAACAGGTTTTCTGCATCTCCAGCAAGTTGCATATTCATGTTCAATAGGATTTTTTGTTATTAAAATACCTTTTCTCTCAAACATTTCAATAAATTTATCATCATCTTTTTTTGCTTTTAGTCCTTTAAAAAAATCTTTAAAATTTCCTTTTTCATCTATTGTATTAAATGCCTCAATTCCATATTCTTTCCCAACCTCATAATCTTCAGGACCACAACCAGGAGCACAATGAACAAGTCCAGAACCAGATTCTGTATTAACATATTCTTTACTTAAAATAACAGTATGAATATTTTTACAATTTTTTTTAATGGTTTTATAATTAATTTCATTTTCAAATGGATGTTTATAAGAAAGGCCCTTTAATCTTTTTCCTTTAAATTTATCAATTATTTTGTATTTTTTATTAATTAATTTCATTAAATTTTTAACCAAATCTTCTGCTAAAATCCAGACCTCATTTTCTACTTTTATTTCCACATAATTAACATCTGGATTAGCCATTATTGCTAAATTGAAAAAAATTGTCCAAGGAGTTGTTGTCCAGATTATTAAGTATCTTCCATCTTGAGTTTTAAATTTAAGAAAAATTGAATCATCTTTTAGGGTCTGATATTCTAATTCATGTTTTGCAAGACTTGTTTCACAATCTGAACACCAATGCATAATTTTCTTTCCTTTGTAAAGTCTTTTTTGCTCAAATGCTTTTTTTACAAACCACCACTCTCCTTCAATAAAATCACTAGTAATTGGCCAATAAGCATTTTCAAAATCCATCCATACCCCTAGTCTTTCCAAATCTTTATTCATTAATTTTGCTTTTTCACTTGAAAATTTAATACATTCTTTAATGAATTTTGCTAAGCCAAACTTTTCAATAGCTTCCTTGTCTTTAAGTCCAAGTTCTTTTTTAACAGCATTTTCAGTTGGCAGACCATGCATATCATATCCTGCTCTGTCCCAAACATTGAATCCCATCATTCTTTTATATCTAAGAACAAGATCTTTGATTGAATTGTTCCATGCCTGACCAATATGTATTCTTCCAGAGGTATATGGAGGTCCTTGAAGAAAATAAAAATTCTTACCTTTTGCATTTTTCTTACGTAACTTTTCAAGTGTTTTTTCCTGCTCCCATGATTTCAAAATTCCTTCTTCAACTTCTTTAAAATTATACATGTTTTATTAAGAATTAACAAGCTTTTAAAGTTTATTTTTATAGTAGAAAAAATTAAATATCCCTAATTCTTATTTATAAGATGGAAGATATAAATAATTTAATAAATAGTTTGCCTGAAAAAGATAGAATCTTGATTCTTAAAAGAACACATGAATCTTGTTATGATGAGAATTGGCTTAGGAGATACGGTATGAAATATTCAAATCCTGATATTGAAAAAGCAAAAAGAATAATTTATAATCAGTTTTTAGGTTCAAGACAGGTTAATTGAATAATTATTTCTCCAACCCTTCTAATATTTCTTTTTCAATAAAATGCAATTTACTTGGAATAATAATGCAATAGGGCTTTTGAACTTTTAAGTTATTAAGATTATCCAAATTATCATAAAAAATTCCACTATGTTTTGTTCCTAGTCTTGAACATACAATGATCTTGTTTAATTTAAGATTAAAATTTTTTGTAACTATTTTTAATTGATTTAATGCATCTTTAAATTCTAAACCAATATCAACAAGAATTAAACTATGGGCATTTATCTTTTGATTATCTTTAATAGTTTTTATAAAACTAGTAGGCTCATAATTTGTTTTCCATCCAGGCATACTTGCTATTTTCCCAAATTTATAAAGTTGTAGACCAGTTTCTGCAATTGCATCAAATACAGAAGCATTATAAATTACCTTGTATCTTATTCCAGATACTTTTGCTTCTTGGATTAGGGCTATATGGGTTGTAGCAAATAAAGGACTTCCATATATAAGTAGAGCAACATCCATTTTTTTAGCTTCATCAACAAGACCCAAATTCTCAACTTTTTCTCTATCAGCAGGAATAATCTTTTTATTAATTAATTCTTGTAGTTCTTCTTTAGCATATGGAAAATCAACTGTATAAGTTTCAAGATAAATTCTTTTACAACGCTTAGCTACCTCTAATCCAAACTTAGATATACCATCAATATTGAGTCCTAGACCTATTAAATATAACATGTTTTCATTTTATTTTTTATTTAAGAAAGATTCATAATTTTTAACTTCATCAAGAGTGATTGTTTTATAAGGAGGATTTTTATCCATTGCCACTGCAATTTTTTTAACACAAATTGGGGTATAAATTTCCAATATTTTTTCTGTACTGGTTTTTTCTGTTTTTTTTATTTTTGTTTGTGTACCACCCCCACAATACCTTGCTGATAAGTTTATTATTCTTTTTCTAACTTCAGGTGAACAAGCATATCCCTCTAAATCAGTTAATTTAGGTGAAGGAGTTGTGCATCCAGCTAATGTTAACAAAATTACTCCTACTACTAAATTTTTTAGATTTGTCATAAAAAATTAAGAAAAATACACTTTATAAGGTGTTTGCTCTTAAAACTTTCTTGATGAAGAAGCCTGTTTTTCCCCATACATTCTACGCAATCTATAAAGACGATTTTCAAATTTCTTGGTTGGATAATCTAATCTATCATATAATCTTTGAGCCTTATTTAAATATTTTAATGCTAATTCAGAATTTTTTTCTATTTCTTTTTCAGCCTCCCTAAAAGCCTTTATGAGTTCTTTTGCTCCCCTCTTTTTAAAAATTTCACCTAGATTCATAAAATAATAAACATAAAAACTATATAAAATTTTATGTAGTAAAGATAGTTATTTTTTAAAACTCCTGCTAGTAACAATTGCTATAAAAAGAAAACTAAAAAGTAAAACATCATTTCCAAAAAAAAGACTTAGAACAGCTCCAACAACACAAATAATTATTATTAATTTAAACCAGATTTGTCCTGCTTTTAGTTCTTCTTTTGTTATTTTACCAAGCCAATTTCCAATAATAATACCAATTAAAAGAAGAATAATGCCCACTACAAATTTTATCACTTCTAGCATGATAATATTTAATAAGAAGAGTTTTTATATTTAATTATGTATCAAAAATATCTTATTATAGCATGCAAGAAAAATCCAGCAGCAACCAATATAACAACTGCGCTTTCTCAGTTCAGAAAAAATCCTCTTTTAGCAGGAATAAATAGGGGTCCTAGTTTTGATTTTTATCTTACAGAAGAAGAAGTTCTCTTTGACGAAAATCTTGATTTAGAAAGAATAAACAAATATGATTTTGTGATTTTTCCTTGTACACACAAATCAGAACAAGGAACAAAGTCTCTTTCAATTCATGCCCCGGGTAATTGGCGTAGTGCAGATTTTGGAGGAAAGCAGGGAAAAGTATGTCCTAGTTCTGCTTTATTTCAAAAATTTATGTTTGAAAAACTAAGAGCTAATATAGGAAAATTCAATTTAGAAGGTTTTGAAGTAACTTTAGAATGTACTCATCACGGACCTTTAATCAATAAGCCATGTGTTTTTATTGAAATAGGATCTAGTGAAAATGAGTGGTCAAACAGGAGGGCAGGATTTGTTATTGCTAAAACAATTTCAGAAACAATTGAAAGATTTAAACCAAACCAATACAGGGAAGTAGCAATTGGAATTGGGGGCCCTCATTATTGCCCTAATTTTAATAAAATACAATTAAAATCTAATGTTGCCATTTCACATATAATCCCTAATTATGTTACACCAATCACAGAAGAAATGATTCATGAAGCAGTTGACAAAACACTTGAAGAGGTAGATTTTGCTGTTGTTGATTGGAAAGGACTCGGAACTTCAGAACAAAGACAACAAGTTTTAGATATTTTGGATAAGATGTACATTAACTGGAAAAGAACTTCTGAGGTTGATAAGTGAACCTTTAAATAATATTTTTTCTTGTACAAATTATGGAAGAATATTTGAAAAAGAGGTTAAAATCAGTTGATTATAAAACAAGAAGAAAAATTGAAAAACTCTTTAAAGAAATGAATGAGTCCATCTCCCTGCTTTTTGATATTGCAACAAGAGATGAAAAAACAGGTTTATATAATGACAAATTTTTTAATACAGAATTAGAAATGGAAATTGAAAAAGCACAAAGAGGTAAACAAAAATTATCTTTAGTAATCACTGATATTGATTACTTTAAAAAAATAAATGATAAATACGGGCATATTAAGGCTGATGAGTTACTCTATAAATTAGCAAAAGTTATCCAAAAACAAATTCGTAAATCTGATATTGCTGCTAGGTTTGGAGGGGAGGAATTTGTAATTTTACTGCCAGAAACTTCTTTAACAAAAGCAAAAAAACTTTGTATTAGATTAAGAAATGCAATTCATAAAGATAAAGTTCTTAAAAAACATGGTTTGACTGTGAGTGGTGGAATTACTCAATTTAGAAAAAAAGATAATAAGAAAGCCTTTAAATCTAGATCTGATAAGGCTTTGTACCAAGCAAAAAAACAAGGAAGAGATGAGTTTGTTGTGTTAGGGTGAGATAAGGGAAATTTATTTTAGATCTTTCAAGGAAATTAAAAATCCAACTTAAACCTTTTTGTAAAAAAGTAGAAATTGCTGGAAGTATTAGGCGCAAAGACAAAAAACCAGTAGATGTTGATATTGTTTTAATTCCTAAAGAAAAAGAAAAAATTATTGAATTTTTAAATAAAAAAGGAGAATTTATTTCTGGTGGAGAAAAAAAAGATAGTTTTAAGATTCAAGGTGTAAAAGTTGAATTATATTTTACAACTCCTGAAAGTTGGGGGCAACTCTTTTAGCTTTTTCTAGTGAAAAAGGAGCTGCAATTAGGTTAAGGATGATTGCTAAAAGAAAAGGGCTTCATTTAAATCAGTATGGTCTTTACAAAAATAAAAAACTTCTAGCAGGTCGTACAGAAAAAGATATTTATAATGCACTAGGCAGAGTCTATAAAGAACCAGAAGATAGATAAAACTCCCACATTCAAAAACAGAACTTTTGGTGAATGTTCTCTTGAACTAAAGTTCAACGCCCTGAGCAGGAATCGAACCTGCGAGCCCAAAGGGCCCAGATGTTTGCTTTTGCTTCCATAGGAGGCAAAGAAAGAAACAACTTTCCGTGCCGAAAAGGAAGGGTTGTGAAGGGGAACTTTGGTTCCTATCATTAGCAATCTGGTGCAATACCATTATGCGATCAGGGCATAATAAAATAATATAATTTTAGCTTATAAATATTAGCAATCCATTAGAATTTGTATAACACTTTATTAAAGTTTTCTATCTTGCCTTTCTTGACCTCAATACCTTCTTTTTTTAATAGCTTAATTTTCTTTTTAACCCCAGATGCAAAATCTCCAACTTGTCCATTACTCTTAACAACTCTATGACAAGGCACTTTTGGCCAATTAGGGTTTTTATTCATAGCTGTTCCAACAGCTCTATATGCTTTACAATTTAATGCTTTTGCTAACTCGCCATAAGTTGTTACTTTTCCTTTTGGAACTTTTGATGTTAGTTTGTATATTTTCTCAGAAAAAGATTTAGAATTCATTGAATTGTTCCTAATAATGTAAATCTTTTAACTTTTTCTCCAGCTTTAAATTTTTTGTTTTTATAGTTCATATTTTTTTGAAATGTTTTATATCCACAAAATTCTTCTAAACTCCTATGCCATGTTTCTTCTTCTGGATAATTTTTTCCTCTATAAACTTGCTTATAAATTACAATTTTTTTACTACGATCTTGTGGATAATCACTATTTCTAGAAACAGCAATTACTAAATATTTTCCACCTTTATAGTGTCTATAAAGTTCTCCAGGTACAGGGGTGCTCATATAATATTAAGTTTTTTGATATTTTTAAAAATTGCGAAGCTCTAATCCAGAGGCCAAAAATATGGTAGATCACTTTTTTCTTTCCATTTAAATTTTGAATAGTATTCTTTGTTTTTTCTTAATAAATTGCTTCTGTGAGAGGAATGAAATTTTTTATTTCCCAACCACTTAGGAATAATTATTTTTCCTTTTATAATTTCAAGCTTCATCGTATTTTTATAACCTTTTGAAATCCAAAGTTTTACAGATTTGTTAAAATATAATTTAAGTGCATTTTCATATCCTTTCCATATTTTTACAGCAGGATGATTTCTCCATCCTCTTGTTTTTGTTTTATTAAGAAGAATATTAAGAATTTGGTAGGATTCTACTCTTTGTTTTCCAAGTCTTTGTCTATCTAAACTTTTTAGAGATTTCTTTAAATTTGGATAGGGTAAAAATGTTTGCATTTTAAAAATGAAAATAGCGCGGGCAGGATTTGGGCCTCACAGCTGAACAATGCTCGACCTGCATTTCAAAACAAGTTTGAAACACAAACCAAGGTTCAAATTTAATTAGTATAAATAGCGCGGGCAGGATTTGAACCATGCGACCTTCGGGTTTCCTATGCAAGAGCGTAGGAATGAAAGATCCACGATCTTACTTATGGGCCCGACGAGCACTCCAGATTGAGCTCCACAAAATTCTTTCAAACTTTAGCAGATCTGCTCCACCGCGCTATATTAGTTAAGAAGGAATTTTCCTTATAAAGGTTTGTTTTTTAAGAATCTTTTAGTAGTAACTATATTTAATAAAAGGAAAAGTGTAAATAAGTATATGAACAAGTTATCAGCCCTAGATAAAAATATTGCAGAGTGTGTTGGATTATGGTTAGCAGAAGGAGACAATAAAACCAAGGCAGAGATAACATTTACAAATAATTGTTGGGAATTAATAGACCTCTTTTATAAGACAATTAATAAAATTTTTAGCACATATAATTATAATCCAAGAATCTACATTTATACTCCTAATGGAGAAAAAGTTTATGTTCCCTATAAGAATTGTGTAGTAAAAAATTATATTCATAAGAGAGCAACAAAACCTTATTTTATTTTGAGATTTGCATCAGTTCCTATGGTAAAGAAATGGAAAGAGATCATTAAAGACATGTTAAATAAAAAAAAGTTATATCCATTTATTTTAAGAGGGTTTTTTGCGGGTGAAGGAAATATTCATGAAAGTTCTCATAATAGAAGGGTTTTGAGATTAGCTCAAAAAAAACAAAAGGATTTTATAAACAATATTTTGAATGAACTAAATCTTTATTTCTATTTTGAAACAGGAAATAGAACTTATGTAATATATAGAAAACCTACCTGGGATCTTTTTGCAAAATTTAATCTAGCAGATTTACATCCAGATAAAAAAGAAAAATTTTGGAGAGTATATGGGTCTTTTAAAGAGGAGCATTATCCTACAAATTATTTAATTAAAGAAGTTTACTCTATTCTAGATAATCCTTTTACTACAATGGAATTGTCTGAGAAATTCAAAAGAACAATGGCAAGAATGCAAGATGTGTTGATTTTATTAAAAAAACAAGGAAAAATAAATAATTTTAGAGTAGGAAGTGTTGGTTATTGGACCAGAAACAAAAATTTGATTATAATCTCAAAACTTAAAAAGGAGTATTTATTATTTTTAGATGAATCAAAATATACTTCAGAGTGTGCAAAACATTTTAAAGTATGTTGGAAATCTTCATATAATAGGCTTAAGGAGCTTGAGAAATTAAACCTAACAAGGAGGGAAAATAATGGAAAATGGATGAAATTGTCAACAAAAAAGAACATTCTTGCAATTTGATCTTGGGCATAGACGACGCAGGTAGAGATCAATAGTTTACTTATATGTTTATTATTGTTCGCCTTAAGGTCCAGTCTTAGGTCCAATGGTTTTAGCAGGTTGTCTTATTGATAATAAAATTGAAAAAGAATTTAAGAGGTTAGGAATAAAAGATTCTAAACAATTAACTCAAAAAAGAAGAGAAATTCTTGCTGAAAAAATCAAAGAAAAAGCAGAAACTTTTGAAATAGTGGTGATTCATCCTTCTGATATTGATAAAAAAAATGCAGAAGGAATTAACCTTAATAAGGTAGAGGCAATTGCTTCATCAAATATTATAAACAGGATAAATAAAGGTTATAATAAAATAAAAGTGGTTATTGATTGTCCTTCACCAATAATAAGTAAGTGGCAGGATTATGTAAAAACAAAAGTAAAAAATCTTTCAAATTTAGAAGTTTCTTGTGAGCATAAAGCAGATCAAAATCACATTGCTGTTTCAGCTGCTTCAATCTTAGCAAAATGTGTTAGAGAAACAGAAATGGATAAACTTAAGGAAAAATACGGAGGCGAGATTGGTTCTGGATATTGTTCAGATCCTTCAACTTGTAAATTCCTAGAAAAACATGCAAAAAAATACAAGGATGATGGACTTTTTAGACAAACTTGGATTACCTGGAAGAGAGCCTGTGTACAAGCTGAACAAAGAAAATTAGTTTAGTATTTACAATCAAATTTTCTAAAGAATTTGTTAACTGATCTTTCAAATTTTTTAAATATTTTATCAATTTCAGAGTGAATTATTAATTTAAGATATAAGCTACCTTCAGGAGTATTAAGAAATCTTTCTTGTTCTTCTCCAGTAGGATAATATTTTTTCATAATATCCATACCTTTTCTATAAGTATCTCCAAATTTTTCTGGCATTTTGTAATTTAATCTATTTTTCCAATTGTTTTATTAATATCATCTGCGATTTTAGTGACTTTTTTATCTAAATTAGTTATTATTTTTTTTGGAAATAGTCTAACAAAGAGAACATATCTCATAATTAAACTTTCTCTTCTTATATTTTGGTCGTATTCCATAAAAAACTTTATTTTAAAGGTTAATAAAATTATCTGTTAATGATTAAATTTATATATATATATATAATTTCTATATAGTATTATGAATAAAAAAAGAGGTTTGATTATTTGTGTCCTAGTAGCTATTTTAATTTTAGAAATATTTTTTATGATAGAAAAAGAAAATATTTCCCAACAAATTCAACAAGGTGTTTTTTTGAGCCCTGGGGTGGAGGGAAAAGTAAGGACATGCATTCCTTCTCAAGAAATTTGTGACGGAGAGGATAATGATTGTGATGTTGCTACTGGAATAGAAAAAGAGTGTGGAGATGGTGTTTGTGGGGGAGATCTTTTTGATTCTTTTTTGTCTAGTGCAGAGTATCACGCGGATATTTTTAGTAATTTTAGTAATCTTTCTTTAGATAATATGGTTAAAATAGAATTAATTGATTTTAATGAAACAACAAACAAATCTTTATTAAAAATATTTTATACTGATTCAAATTCTACTTATGAACTAGGATTAGGAGAAACCATTATTTTAGAGAATAATTTAACTTTAAGTGTTTTTTCAAAATTATATTATGAAATGCATATGCAAACAATTCCTAATGAAAATGAATTCTTTATAGAATTAGAAATAAACCAAACTCCCTATCTTTTGTCTCCAGGACAAAATCAAATGATTATTAATGGAGAAGAATTCACCTTTTACCTTTTTACTTATGGTGTTTCTTCTTTGTGTTCTATTGTATCTCAATTACCTGGGGTTTGGGTTAATGTAGTGGCTATTAATATATCTAAGCAAGGAGAATTATGTTCTGATTTACGTTTAGTAAATTTAGGAGTGCCTTATAACAGATGTAATTTAACAGTAGAATTTACTAAAATAATTCCAAATTTTGAATGCATTCCATCAACAGATGAAGCTATTCATTTTAAAATTAGTGAAGATGTTTTTTCTTGTTCTCAAGATTGTGGTTGTAATAAGGACCATGATTGTATTCTTTTATCTGGAGAAAATTATTATTGTCAAAATAATAATGTTTATGGCAAAAGGGTGGGTCAATGTGTAAATTCTATTTGTGAATTGATTATTTCTGATGATGGAGAGGATTATTTAATTGAGAATTGTGGAGAAGGAAGTTGTGCTGAAGGATTAAGATGTTGTTTAAAAGAACCAGAACCTTTTTTTCCAATTGGTCTATGGGATAGTGCATTTATGAATTTTAATTCTTCTTTAGATTTAAATGTTAATACTATTTTCCCTTTTATAGCAAATTTAAGTTATCGCGTACATGGAAGGGATTTACTTTTTTTAGAAGCACAAGAGCATCAATTAAAAGTCATTAGTAAATATGAGCGATTTGAGAAAGAGCAGGTTAATTTTTTTTGTGGTTATGATTCTCTTTTTAGACATATGGTTGGAGATGAGCCTAGCAGATATTCTGAAATTTTAGGGTTGGCTAATATTTACTCTACTATTAATTCTGTGGATTCTTCTCATCCAGCTAATGTAAATGTTCACTTTTACCAAACTTTTGATGATTTTTTAGAAGAAGTTGAAGCTAATGAATTTGTGATGGATGTGTATCCTTTTGGAGATTCTGTTTATCAAGATGAAGATTTTAAGGAGTATGATGAAATCATTTCAAATTATGCATACTCTCTATCCCTTACAAAAAATCTTACACAGAAAAAAGGAATTCCTTTTTGGGCAACTACCCAGGATTTTTATGTTGAAACTGATGGTCAAGCAAGAGTTATTTTACCAGAAGAAATTAGATTAATAAATAATCTTCCTCTTGTTTATGGAGCAAAAGGGATTTTTTATTTTATTTTAAATAGTTTTGGGGAAGGAGATGATTGGGTAATAGGCCTTTTAGATAAAAATGGAGAGAAAACAGATAGATATTATGAGGTTCAAGATTTTAATTTAAAGCTCCAACAAATAGCCCCAATTCTTTTGGATTTAGATTCTACTGGAGCCTGTAATAGTAGATATATAAATCTTCAAATAGATGACACAAATAATATAATTAATGGATGTTTTGAAGAAGGTTCTTTAAATTGGGGAGCAGGAGCAGAAAATGCTATTATTGAAGATTCTGATTTTTGTTATTCTGGAAATAAATGTGCTAAGGCAATTAGGGGAAATTGGGGGTTTGACCAAAGTTTAACACTTGAACCTAATACTTTTTATGAACTTAGCTTTTGGTTAAAAGATGGAACAACAGAAATAGGTTCTAGAGTGGCAATATGTTCTGAAGATGATGTGGGCTGGTGTGGAGAAAAATATATTAGTTGTGGTGGAGTAACTTTTAAAGGAGAAGGATGGGAAAAAATAGTTTGTGCTTTTACTTCTCCAGAATCAACTGATAATAATCCTTCCTTGGTAATCATGGCGGGTACTGATCCTTATGATGAAAATGAATATCATTATGTTGATGGTATTGTATTAAAAAAAACAAATAGGGGAGGATTTAGTTGCAATATTCCTTTGATATATCAAGCTAATGGAAATGTTGAAATTGGAACTTTTTTAGATAAGAATGAAATAGAATATATTATGGTTGTTAATAGAGACACAATTAATTCAGTTGCAACAGACATTCTTTTAAATAGTAAAATTAGCCAGGGAGAAGTTGATTTAACGGAGTTGTTAACTGATGAGATAGAAGAAGTTGATATTGTTAATGGAAAAATACCACTTATAAAAAATCTTGAACCTGGTGAAGGAAAAATATATAGGGTTCAATATCCCAATTTTCTATTATTTAATATTTCTCAAGGATGGTCTTTAATTTCTTTTAATAAATTACCTCAAAATAAGAGCATTGAAAATATTTTTAGTGGTTCTTTGGATAAAATTAGTGTAATAAAAACAGGTGATGGAGAAGACGAGTTGATTTACGATTCAGTGAATAATATTTCTACTTTAGAAGAAATTGGATTTGAAAAAAGTTATGATGTTTATTCTAATCAAAATTTTATATTCTCTGTAGTTGGTCAATCTCCAGAATTTCCCTTGTCTATAGAACTAAAATATTATGAGGATGGGTCTTTTAAATATATTGGGTATCCTTATGATTATGAATCAAATGTTGAAGAATTTTTTGCTCCAATTTGGGACAAGGTTTCAATTATTCAAGGTCAGGATACTTTTATTGTGCCAGGGGTTGGGGGAACTTTAACCACCCTTGAACCAGGTCAAGGATATAAAATTGGTGTTACTGAGAATTTAACATTTTATTTTCCAATATACTCTCTTTGTGGAGATGCAAATAATGACGAAGCTGTTAATATTTTTGATACTACCTATTTAATTAGTTATCTATACTTGGGAGGTCCAGCACCAGAATTTCCTCAATCATCAGATGTAAATAAAGATAATCTTATTAATATTTTTGATGTAACTTATTTAATTTCTTATTTATATTTAGGTGGGCCTGAACCTGATTGTAGTGGGGGAGAAGCTCCACAAACACAATTTCCAGGTCCTAATGATCCAAGCCTAGAGGACATACAAAGACAACTTTCAGAAGCTCAGCAAGGAGAAGGTGTTGAGGAAGTTGTTGAAGTAGAACAAATACAAAAAGAACCTGAAGTCCCACAGGAAATAACTCCAACAAAAGTAGAAGCAGATAAAAACATTAACATAATAGAAAAAGAAATTAGCTCTAGAGAAATAATGCGAAGTCCTCCAGAGACTTCATTTTTAGAAAATATTTGGAATAGTATTAAGAGAATTTTTTCTTAAGTTTTTAACATCCTAATGTTTAAAAACTAGAGAGATTTTTTCTATGCATGTTCATTAAGAAACTGGTGATGTACGGATTTAAGAGTTTTCCTAGGAAAACTGAAATTCCTTTTACACCTGGAATCAATTGTGTACTTGGACCAAATGGTAGTGGAAAAAGTAATATTTCAGATGCCCTATGCTTTGTTCTAGGAAGGCTTTCTATCAAATCAATGCGTGCGGCAAAGGCAAAAAACCTTATTTTTCTTGGAACAAAAATAGCATCTCCTGCAAAAGAAGCTTATGTTGAAATAGTCTTTGATAATTCCAATCAAATTCTTTCTCTAGATTCTAAAGAAGTATCAATAAAGAGAATTGTGAGAAGAAATGGGCAGAGTATTTATAAAATTAACAATCAAACAAAAACAAGGCAGGAAATTTTGACTCTTTTAGCACAAGCAGGAGTTGATCCTAATGGTTTTAATATAATTCTGCAGGGAGAGATTCAAAACTTTGTAAGGATGCATACTGAAGAAAGACGGAAGGTTATTGAAGAAGTTTCTGGGATTTCTATTTATGAATCACGTAAAACAAAATCTTTAAAAGAACTTGATAAAACAGAAGAAAAATTAAAGGAAGTATTGGCCATATTAAGAGAGAGAACAGCTTATCTTAATAATCTTGAAAAAGAAAGGCAACAAGCTCTTAGATATAAAAAATTAGAAAAAAATGTTAAGATATATAAAGCAAGTATAGTTTCTTCTGATTTAATTAAAAATAAAAAACAAACAGAAAGAATAGTTCTTGAAATTTCCAATAAAAATAAGGAAATAGAAAAAATAAAAAAAATAAAAGTAGAGATCCAAACCTCTATTTCTAATTTTGAAGATAAAATAATGTCTATAAATTCAACAATGCAAAAATCTACAGGATTAGAACAAGAAAAACTTAACCAAGAAATAGCAAACATAAGGGCAGAACTTGCAGGATTACAAGTAAGGTTAGAAAATTATGAAAATAAAATTTCTGGTATTTCAAAACAAAAATTAGAACTGCAAGAAATCATACGTAATAATGAAGTTTCTATAAAAGAATTAAAAAAAGAATCACCTATTTTTAAAAAAGAAAAAGAAATTGAAACTAAAAAACAAGAATTGGAAAAATTAGAGGATCAGAGAAAAAAATATTATATGACTAAATCTGAATTAAAATCCATCAAAGAGAGAATCCAAGATAAAAAATCTTTTTTACAGACACTTAATAATGATTCTGATTTTTTAATAAAACAAATAAAATCTTTAATAAAAGAGTTATTTGATAGAAATACAAATGAAGCTAAATTAGGCTCTTTAAAATTATCTTTAGCAGAAAAAAGAAGGGTGTTAGAGGAAATTAATAAAAAAGAAAAAGATTTGGAAAAAAATTCTTATGCTAATGAGTATGAAATAGATAAACAAAACAAAATAATTGAAAAAATTTCTAAAATGGATATTTGCCCTCTTTGCAAATCTAAAATAACAGAAGAGCATATTCACTCGATAAATAATGAGATTTTCCCATTAATAAAATCCCTTAAGAAAAAAATAGAATTTTCTGATAAAGAATTAAGCAATATCTATAATCAAAGAGAAATTCTAATTCAAGATATAGAACATCTAAATTCAGAAATTTTTAAAAGAGAATCAGATCTTATTAAGATTTCAAATATAAATGAAAAGAAATTACAGATAAAGAATCTCCAAGAAAAAATAAATAAAGCAAATTCAGAACTTTCAGAATTACTAAGAATAGGAAAAAATCTTAATAAAAAATTTGATGAAGATTCCAATATAGAGCAAAAATATGAAATTTTAAAAGTTGAAATACAAGAGGTTTCCCTAAGAACTAAAGAAAATGTTAATTCAGAAATTTCATTCAAGCAAAGGGAATTTGAAAGATCTAAAATTTCTTTAAAACAACTTTCAAGAGAAGAAGAAGATTTAAAAGAGAACCTCTCAGATATTAAAAACGATATAGGAGAACTTGAAAGTTCTTTGGAAAAGAAAAAGCAACAAGATGAAGAATTAAGCCGTAAATTTGAAATATTGATCTTAGAAAAAGATGAGTTGCAAAGCAAAATAAGAAAAAATGAATATGACCTCTCAACAAAACAACATATTATTTCTAATATAGAAGGAGCTATAAATGATTTAAAAATAGAAAAAGCAAGATTTGATGCAGTAATTGAAAATTATGAAACCGAGATGTTGGGTTTTGAAGGTATTGAAATAATAAAAGCAAGTAAAGAAGTTCTTGCACAGAAATTAGCCAAGACAGAAGAAATACTTTCTAAAATAGGGACAGTGAATCTTCGTTCCCTTGAAGTTTATGAAGCTGTAAAAAAAGAATATGATTTAATTAAAGAGAAAGTAGAGATTATTGAAAAAGAAAAAAATAGTGTTCTTAAAATAATTCATGAAATTGATATTAAGAAAAAAAAGACTTTTATTAAAACTCTTGATGCTCTAGATCAAATATTTTCTAGAAATTTTAATCAATTAAGTACAAAAGGACAGGTAACCCTAGAGCTTGAGAACAGAAAAAATCCCTTTGATGGGGGGGTGAATATTATTGTTAAAACAGGTCATGGTAAGTATTTTGATGTTAAATCTTTGTCAGGAGGAGAGCAAACTCTTGTTGCTCTTTCTTTAATTTTTGGAATTCAAGAGCTAAAACCTTATTATTTTTATATTCTTGATGAAATTGACGCAGCTTTAGATAAAAGAAATTCTTCTAGGTTAGCCCATCTTCTTAAGAAATACATGCAAAAAGGCCAATATATCATCATAACCCATAACGATGAGATTATTTCGGAGGCTACAAATCTATATGGTGTTAGTATGCATGATGGAATTTCCAAAATAATTAGTTTAAAAATATGATTAAATAATCATCTGATTTTTTATTTGAAATTTACATAAACAACTTCAGCTATTCCTCGTAAAAAACCAATCCCTGCTACAAGATAACCTAAATCTTTTAAAAAAGGAGTTTCAGTAGTTTCTCCAATAGCATAACTAATTAAACCAGCCCCAACAGGGAGAACAACTTGCTCTAATAATCTCTTACTATCTCTACCCATCTTTTTAGGATGAAGAATGATTATAAAAGAATTGTTATAATCCATTAAACAATCAGGTATTTCTTTATTTTCCTATTTCCTCTCATTGATTCATATTGTTCTTTGAGGGTAGATTATTTACTCAAGGTTATAGAGAGAAACATTTATATATCTATAGTTACTTATATAATCACTATGGTAACAACAATTCAGGTAAGTGAAGATCTTTTAGGAAAATTACAAAGTATGAAGATGCATGCTAAAGAAAGTTATGAAGAATTAATCTGGGATTTAATAGAAGATAGAATGGAATTATCAGAAGAAACAAAAAAAAGTATAGCAGAATATGAAGAAGAAGTAAAAAAAGGAACTTTTAAAGGAATTCCTTTTGAACAAGTTAAAAAAAGGTTGGGAATGTAATGTATTCTTTAGAATTTAGAGGAAAAGCATTAAGACAATTAGAGAAGTTACCTATTGAACTGCAGAGAAGAATAGCTTCTTATCTTGATAGATTAAAAGTACGTCCTTTTTCTCATGATATTAAGAGATTACAAGGAAGTCCTTACTATAGAGCAAGAGTAGGAAATTATAGGATTATTTTAGATATTAAAAGAGATATCTTAATTATTGTTGTTATTCAATTAGGCCTGAGACATAAGGTTTACAAGTGAATTTTTTTAAGTTTTTTCATTTTTGTGTTTGTAATATTTCTCTGATGAATTTAGGTTTTAATTCTTTTTCCATTTGATTTAAGAAAATTTAAATAATCAATATTTGGTTTTTATCATAAAATATATAAACCATAATTTACTTTTGTAAACATGAAAAAAGAGGATATACAAAAGAAGTTGAGGATTATTAAAGATCCATTGGATAAAATAGATTATTTAAATAAAGTTTCCGGAAAAGAGGGGTTGGGGAGTAAAGAAACTCGTAAAGCCCTAAGAGATACAATTAATTATTACTCTTGGAAGTTACAAGGTGATCATTTATTAAATGAGTATGATAATTCAAAAAAAGAGGGAGTTGTGGTTAATAGTTCTGCTCTTCCAGTTTGGTATTCTGATGAAATTAATCCATTAGATAAAGCCATAATTGCTTATCAAAATGCAGGAGAAGGTGAGGGGGTGAAGAAAGCTGTTAAAAGGCAAATTGATTATTTTAAAAATATTTTAGCAAAATCTAATGGTCTTGGATTTACAGATAAAAAGGATATAGATGAGATTAGGGGTAGGTTAGATTCAGAAAATATAAAAAAATATGGGTTAACAACAGAGGCTAAATTAGCAAAGAAAAAAATAGCTTTGGGAATTCTTGGAGGTATAAAAAGACATTTAGATATGGTCAGGAAACAGGAGAGACAACGAAGGCGAAATCCTCTTTTGTCTGATTTATCTAGTGGTGTTTCCTCTAAAGAAGTAACTCTTATTCCGGACATACAATATGTTAGTGATCAATATAATAATGCTCTAAAATTTGCAGAGTCTGCTGGGTTGAAGGATCTTTCTAAGAATATTCTAAGAGATAGTAAGAGTTTTGAAAATGCAATAAAAAATAATAAATATATT
>Ga0180008_1000201_pt1 | contig 59712 bp, 42 predicted proteins | sample MM_PW_MetaG_FD_121121 | JGI IMG/M metagenome (GOLD analysis project Ga0180008, IMG submission 121121) | Groundwater microbial communities from the Aspo Hard Rock Laboratory (HRL) deep subsurface site, Sweden - MM_PW_MetaG | ecosystem: Environmental > Aquatic > Deep subsurface > Groundwater... | reverse complement strand
TAGGTATGAACCCCGCGATGGCTATCGCCGCCATGAGGCCTAGGTAGGTCGCGAGGCTTGCCTCCGTCCCGATAGCGCAGGCTTCCATATCGGCCGCCGCCTGAGCCTCCAGGGCCTCGTATTCCGCCCTGCTCGACCAATATGAGAAGGCGTCGTAGGTTGAATCGCCTTGCTGGCTAGGCGCCGCCGGGCGTTTCATGCCTCCGGAGACTTGAAGCGCGAGGTAGCTCTCGAACATGGAGCGCTCCTCGTCGCCCATCCCCTCGTACGCCTCGCGCCTCCTCGACGATAGCTCCCCCGCCCGATAGGCTTGGACTATTTCCGATAGAGTGCTGCCTAGGAAGGTGAATGTCTGCCCGCCTATATTTGACTCGTCGATCGAGCTATCCTTGAAAGCGATAAGCGAACCGAAATCTGAGTCCTCCGCCGAGAGGCGCGATAATACGTGATCTCTCGCGTACCCCCATTCCCTCGCCTTCGCTTCATCGAAATTCTGCCCGGACATCCATGAGACGAGCCCCTCTACGCTTCTATCGAAGGCGGTAGATACGTGCCTCGCCCCTTGAGATACCGAGCCGGCCGACCCGAAGTACTCGTCTAGCTCGGAGGCCGTCGAAGCCTCCTCGAAGGCGAACCCGGCTCCGTAGGCCAGGCGCAATCGTCCTCCCGTATCTATTCTCAAGTACGCGTCGAAGGAGGACGCGGGGCGCTCCGCTCGTATAGTCCCGTACGACTTCATATAGTCGTCGTACGCTACCTGGTTTAGCCTATATTCATTCCTAAGCGCTCCGGCCAGGGCGTCGCGGGCCTTGGCCGCGAGCATCGCGCCGCGATACGTTTCCTTGTACTCGTCATAGGCCGCCCGATACTCTGGTTCGAGGAAGGCTCTTCCTTCTTCGCCCTCGTCGTAAAGGCCCTCGAGGGCCGAGCGCGCCATGGTCGCCCGGGCGCTCGACGACTCCGCGTACGACAGCTCCTCCGACGGGCTCCTATACGGAGAGCCGGAGATCTCCGACTCCTCGGATCCGAGGTACGCGGTGCTGGCCCAGCGCCGGATCGCGTCCTCCTTCTCGAGTTCGTACCTAGACGATTCCAGCGACGAGAAGCGGGCCTTCGTTTCCGCGTACGCGCGATCGTATGACTCCCCGGCGGTCCTGAACGCCGTCGCGGCTTCCTCGTATCTCGCCATCGCGGCGTCGCTTGAGTCGCGGGCGGTCTTCGTCTGGGAGCTAAGCCCGTCTAGGCGAGCCTCGACGGCGTTCGTATCCGAGACGATATCGTAGGCCGCCCCTAGCCTAGCGATCTCCGAAGCGACTAGCCTCCTACGATACTCTAGGCCCGAACGCTCGCTTAACGCCTCCGCGTACTCCCGCGACGCGACCGCGGGCGCGAGGACTATAGCCGACGAGTCGAAAAGCGCCCTAGGATCCGAGATATATCTCTGGCAGGCCGAAAAGAAGTCCGCGAACGCCTCGGGCGCGGGTGCTATGGAGGAGTCGAAGCCGCCCCAAGACGCGAGCGCCTCGCGTAAGGCCATCGTCCTACCGAACGCGGCCTCGGACGCGTCGGCGAGCGAGCCCTCGATCCACGAAGCGGCGGCCTTGGGGACCGACAGGGGATCCGCCTCGGGATCGCCCGGCTCGCCGGGGAGGGGCGGCCGGTCGTCGGCGGGCGCCTGGGAGCACGCCTCGGTCAACGCGGCCCCGCGCAGGAACTCACGCCAATGCCTTTCGCCGCCAGCCGCCGACGAGTCCTGGGCCGCGGCGGCTCGCTCGGCCGAGATAGAGTATGATAATAGAGCCGCGTCCTTCCTCGCCGCCGACTCGAGCGCCTCGGCCTTTCCTGACAGCGCCCCGACGAACCATCTATAGAACGGGTCGCCCGGCTCGGAAGGAAAGCGCGCCGGGCCCGCCGCCTGGGCCAGCGCGTCGTCTAGGACTCCCGACTCGAGGTACCGAACGAGCCCGATCGCGCCCTGGACGTCGCCGCCGCTCGCGCGCAAGGCCCATGAACAGGCCTCGCCCGAGAATTCGCCGGCGTACGTCGCGCGAAGCCTGGCCATGCCCAGAATCGAACGGCCTCGTTCCGCGGAGGCGGCGCTAGCTCGAGCCGCGGCCGCCTCGAACGATTCCAGCCTGCCGCTTAGGGCGAGCGCCGCTATATAGTGCACGGCGGCGTGCTCGGCGTACCTGCCGTCGGCTAGGCCGAGGAAGCCTTCGGCTATGAAATCGACGGCATGATCGCCCACGACGTATCCGAGGCCCTCGGACGATACCAGGCCGAGCGTCGATACTGCCCAGGATAGGTAGCCCGCGTCCGGCGATATACTGGCTATTGCGGCGGCGAGGCTTCGTTCCGCCGGGGCCGACGCCCCGGCCATATCGGACCGAAGGCGATCGCGATACGCCGCGGCCAGGCTTAACGACGCTCGGGCTTCTTCGCCTACGCGCGTCCTGGCGAGCCCGACGGTCCATGGGTCCTCCTCGTCGCCTAGCGCTATTCCAAGGAGGCGCTCCATCTCGGAGCCGGCGTCCTGTCCCTCGCTGTCGTAATACCCATCGAGCCAGCTGGACTCGCCGGCTGGTCCGCGTAGCGTTAGCTTGAGCAGGTCGCTTCGCGCCGCCTTACTATCGAGAGCGTCGAGTCCCTCGAACACGAGAGTGCGCATCTCATAGGCGACGCGCGCCGTTCGGTTCGCGGCCGCCAGGGCCGCTTCTGAGATCTCCTCGGGATCGACGGTAGACCATAGCGCCGCGAGCCTGAGCTCTAGCGGCCTCCCCGACAAGGTACCTGGATCGCGCTCGTAAAGTATCGCGTCGTCGCGCTTAAGCGATCCCAGCGCTTCGGATACGGCGCGATTCTTCAGGGTTCCCGGGGCTCTGGCGTAGAGCGCTTCCGCGGCCGCCAGCAAGTCATCAGCGACGGAGTCCCAATCGGGACTCTCGCCCAGGTTCCCTACCGAGGCCGCGAGCGATCCGGCCATCAGGCCGACGGCCTGGCAACGGATAGCCTCCAGCTCGGCGCCGCTCCATGACGGATCGGACTGCGCCTCGAATAGAGCCTCGACCGCGTCCCCGCCGGGCCTCGTGACGGAGGATAGTATGGCGTGGAGTCGCGAGGCGCGCGCTCTATGATCGGCTATAGCCTCGCTTATCTTCGACGAGGGGACGGGAGTCGGCAGGCCTAGGCTTAGGCCGCGCAGAGCGGCGTAATCGAAGACGGCGCTCCTCCAGGCTACGAGCTCGTTGGCCATCCATCCCGGGCAGGCGGCGGCGGCCGAGTCTACGGCCGCGTATATCGCTGCGAAGGCCTCGGAGGCGTCCGCTCCCGAGGCGAACGCGGCGGCTATTATAGACGCCGCGCCGGGCAGGTCGCCATCGGGTCCGACGCCTAGACCTAATACGCCGAGCGCCCGGTCCAGCGACGCTATTGCGTCGAGCCGACGCTCTTCTTCAGCCGCGACGGCGATCGGGCGATACCTATCGTACGCCGCCAAGCGGCCGAGCGCCTCGGAAATCGCGGCTTGCTCCGGCGCGAGGAGTAGCGAGGCCATATCTACGCCCGCGGCCGAGAACGAGCCTTCGCCGCGAGCTAACGCCGCGACTATAGGGTCTTCGAACGCGAGCTCCTCGACGGCCGCCCTATACTCCGGTTCGCTCGAGCCCTCGAGCCCGCCCAACGATTCCGAGAGCGCTAGGAGCGAGCCGAGCGCGCGCTCCGCGGAGGCCGCGTCGGGGAAGGCCAACGACGCAAACGGGGAAGCGGCGATGGACATGGCCGCTTGGCCGGCCCCGTCGACGGGCCCGCCGAGGAGTAGGCGTATCGCCTCCGCCTCTAGCCGTGCTCGGCTCGCGAAGGCGAGCCTCGAGGCCTTGTCTATATCTGCGACAAGAGCGTCCCGCGTTCTTCCGGGCGGATAGCCGCGGCCGGTCCTAGCCGCGTACCACGCCTCGAGCGAGCCCGCTCCGAGCAAGGCTATCCCGTCCAGCCTCGAGCCGAGCGCGGCGCCCGCCCGAGCCTTGGCCCCCTCCGCCGCCTTGGCCACTAATTCCATATAGGCATGCTCTAGCCCGGCCTTATCCTCCGGCCCGGATAGACCGTCCGACAGGGAGGACAGCTCGCTTAAGAGCGCTGCTATCATGGCGCTAGCCCGGTCGGTCTCGGGGATCCCGTAGGCCGCGGCGTCGATGGGGGCAGGCGAGGAATCCGCGGGGACGAGGATGCCGGCGTAGGTCTCGGCCAAGGCGTACAGGCTCGGCTCGCCCTCGATCCCGTTTACGGCCTGCCTTAAAGCCTCGCCCGATCGCCCGAGCTCCTCCGCGCGCCCGAGGGCAATCGCCTTCTGCAGGTAGGCCGCGAGCGACGATGCCTCGGTAGGGGGGCCGGCGCGATACGACAAGCCGGAAAGCTCCAGGAGCTCGCGGTATCGGGAGACCATCTCTTTACGGATAAACGCCCCGTCGCCATCCTCGGCGAGCGCGGTCAAGAGGATCGAGTATTCCGCGTTAATCCTGTCGAGAGCCTCGGCGGCGACGGACAGGGCCGAGCGCGCCTCCTCCAGGCCGCCGCTCGCGGCGGCGACCGAGGCGCCGGCCTCCGACAGCGCGTCACGGGCGGTGCCGTATCGCCTCAGAGCCTCGTCGTAGGCCGCCCCGGCCTCCGCGAGCGCTCGGAGGTTCTCCGCCTCGGTCGCCCTGCCCGCGCTCAGGTCGACGGCGTAGTCGTATACCGCGCGCGCTATCCCGGCGCGCTTCTTCCAGTATCCCTCGACTGCCGAGGCTCGGAGCAGCTCGACCTGATACTCGTCGAGGTAGAAATCCTCGCTGGCCGCCCCTTCGGCGAGCGCGTCGCGCAACGCTCCCGCGCCCTCGCCGAGGGCGAGGCCGAAATCCTCGACGAGCCTGTCCCGGGCCTCTATCGCCTTGGCTCTGAATTCGGCTCGCGCGGCCATGCACTCGCGCGCGCGCGCGACGTCCTCCTTCCGCGCGGCGCTAGCGTCGGCCCTAGCCTCCTCGTCAGCCAGCCACGCGTCCAGGGAAGCCGCTCCTATATCCGGGGCGTTCGCGAGCCGTGACAGCCAATACTCGGCGCCTTCCGTCGCGCTCGCCGCGGCCATGGCTGACTGCGCGTAGACGTCGGCCCACGCGCTCGCTCGGGCCGAGCCCGCGACCGCCCGCTCCGCGGCGTCCCGCTCGAACTCGGCCCGAGCGTCGCGTATAGCGCTTTCTAGCGAGTCGCTCGCCTCGGCGAACGCGTCCTCGCCGCTACGTAGCAGGGCGCTGGACTTAGCCTCCCAAGAGCGTTTTTCACCAGCCAGGGCTTCGTACGCCGAGGCCCACGCCGCTTCCCCGTCGGTATAGACTCGAGAGGCGTCGCGCTCCCATTCGAGGCGCCTTACCATGAAGCTCTCCTCGGCGCGGGACCAGGCGGCGAGCCCTCTATCGAACTGATCCTCGAACGCTTCCAGCCATTCGGCCCCGGCTATCGCCAGGTCGCCCTCGCCGCCCCTCGCGGCCTCGATCCTGGCGTTTAGCGACGCGAGCCCTTGGTCGCAGGCCTTCCCCGTCTCCAGGACGAGGGCGGCGGCTATTTCGCTCGCGGCCTCGCTCTCGCTCCTTCTCCTAAGGCTCCGCACGTCGGAGGTCCGCCTGGCGACGAAGAGCCTTTCCTCCCTGGCTACTAGCGCGTCCAATTCCCTGGCGGCCCTTCCGCGCGCCGCAGCCTCCGCTGTCATGACGAGCGCCTCGTAGCGGGCCCTCTCACCGGCCGGGACGTAGGAAAGGAGCTCGGGACGCAGCGACTCGAGACGGGACTTGAATGAATCGAGCGCCTGCGCCGAGGATTCCCTCGCCCTAGCCGCCCACGATTCCCCGTCCTCCGCCAGCGCGTCGCCGCGGCGAGCGTATAGAGGGGAGCCTAGTTCGTCGAGCGCCGCGTTACCGTCAGCGTCGGCGACGTACAGGAACTGGAGATTGGCTGACTCGGTGCCGTCCGTTACCATGGCCCTGAGCCTCGCCGCCTCGCGCCCGAAGAAGCGGTCGCGAAGCCACGCCGCGAATCGCGCGGCGATGTCGTCCGCGGCCCAGGATTCCAAGGCGCGCTTGGCCGGGGCCATCGACTCGGGGTCGGCGTACAGCGCGGCCGCGTCCCGTTCCCAGCGGGCCGTCGCGAACGCGGTCCCCGCCCGCACCGCCGCCAGCCAGCGCTCGGGATCGGCGGCGCGGTCGGCCGCGACGAAGGAGAATTCATACGAAGGCACGTCGAAGCCTCGAGCGGGGGGGTCTTCGGCGAAGGCGACGAGCGCCGATAAGAAGGCCGCGATACCGAGGACGAGTCGGGTCGAACGTAGTCCAGTCATTGTATACTTCCTTCCTTCATGAGGCTCGCCGACGTGGCGGGGCCGTTAAAGAGGCGCGGCGCGGCCGAGGCTAGCGCCGGTATGACGGTCAAGGCCGAGAGGAACGAAACCGCGGTCCCCGTCGCGGCCACGAAGGCGAGGGACCTGACGAGGCCGCTACCGGGATCGGATAGAAAGAGGAACGGCAGCGAGCCCGCCACGCTCGTGGCGCTCGTCGCCGCGAGCGAGCCGATTCGCGCCCTCGTCATCCGATACGCGTCATACGCGCTCGCCGCGCCTGGCCGCGCCGCGACGCGGCGGCGCTCGTCGAACGTCAGGAAGGACGCGTTGACCGACATGCCGGAGACGGCGACGAAGGCGCTGGCGGTGGCGGCGTCCATGGGCGAACCGGAGACGGCCAGCAACAGGGCGGGCACAGCGAGCGAAGGCGGCAGGGCCGCTATAACCGCGAGCGGCGCGCCGAAGGATTCGCTCAAGGCGGCCGCTATCATGAAGGCGAGCGAGGCCGCTAACGCGAACGATGCGCCCGCCCCGCCCAATCGATCAGCGGCCTCTATAGCGTCGCGGTCGAACTCGATCGAATAGCCGGGCGGCAAGGCGACGCCCGATACCGCCGCGTAGAAGGAAGCCCTCGCCTCCCGCGGATCGAGGGGCGCGCAGCGCGCGCTTATCGAGGCGACGCGACGCCTATCAAGTCTCCGTATCCTCGAGACGTCCTTCTCGAGGCCTATCCTCGAGAAGGAATCGACCCTGGCCGCTCCGTTTCCTGTCTGCGCGAGCGTCGCGCCTATATCGCGGGGGCGCGGCTTTCCATCGCGAGAGGCCGCGACGCGCACGTCCGTCTCTCCCGCTCCGTCGACCCGCTTGTACGCGACCGGCCCGAATACGGCGCGCCTGAGCGCGGCGGCGGCGCTCGAGAAGGGTATGCCCATGGCGGCGGAGCGTTCCCTGTCCGGGCGGATAGTCACGTCGCCCGGGCCGTCCTTGAAGTCGAGGACGGTCTGGGCGACGAACGGGAGCGCCGCTACCGCCCGCGCCGCCTCGGCCGCGATGTCGCGGCATTCCCTGTCGTCGTCGCCGGCGACTACCAGGGACCAGGCGCGCTCGTCGCGGGAAGGCCGCGGCACCCAGGCGAAGCCTCCCTGTACGGGCGTTTCCCTCGCGGCCCGAGCGGCCTTCGCGGCCAGGCTCCGGTCGGCGCTCGACTTATCCAGGGAAAGCAGCACCGATCCCGAACCTCGCCTCGCTGTCGACTGAACGCTACCTACGCCCGGCACCTCGGCCAAGGAGAGCGCGTAGCCGGCAAGCCGCTCGTCGACTATCTCCATGGCCGTCCCCGGCTCGAATTCGACGTGCACGTATACGCCGCCTTCGTCCTCGGTAACGCCCGCGTCCACCGGAGCGAGAAGTACCGCCAGGAGGCCCGCGCCGCTCAGGGCCGCCGCCAGCGATAGCGGCGCTAGCGGCCTCGCGGCGCACCATGACGCGTTACGCGCGAGCGCCCTTCGAGTTAGCCTCGCGACCCGCGACGAGACTCGCCTCGCCGCGAGCCACGCCGCGGATCCCGGCGAGCCGGGCGGTAAGCCGCGCGGCGAGGCGGTCATCCTCCGCCGGCTCAGCACTAATGGCGGGAGGAACACGATCGCGGCTACGTACGCAGTCACGCAGACCGAGGCTATCGCCGCCGCTATCCTCGCCACGCCTTCCGCGATGAAATCGAGGCCGGCTAGCGGAACGAGGGCGACGAGTGTCGTCGCGGTTCCAGCTGCGATGGTCGGAGCCAGTTCCCTCATCGCCGCTAGGCCTTCAGTCCTCGATCCGGCCCCGCCGAGCCTCTCGGCGCTTAATAGCACCGAATCGACCGCGGCCCCAAGCCCGACCGCGGCGCCGGCCAGCACGTGCCTATCGATGCCGTAACCGAGGGCGGCTAAGGCCGCCGCCGAAACGACCAGGATGGCCGGAACCGTCGCCGCGGCGGCTATCGTCGCCCTGCGGGCGTAGCCGCCGCCCCGTAACGAGCCGGCTCCCAGCAAGCAGGCCGACGCGACGGCCACGGCGGCGGCTCCCTGCAGGGCCGCGCCGACGGTGGACCGGAACGACTCCGACAAGTCAGCTCCAACGTCTAATAGCACCCGGAATTCCAGGCCGTGCTCGGCAGCGAGCCTGCCGGACGCCTCTGCCAAGGCCTTGGAAAGCGAAGCGAGGTTAGCGCTTCCTCCCGGCTTGACGGCTATGGTCGCGGCGCGTTTCCCGCCTACCCGCGACAGGGCCTCCGGCCTCCGCTCGCCGGCCGACACGGTAGCGAGCTCGCCGAGCCGCGCCGGGGTCCCCGACGAGGCGGGTAGCATCGCGGAAGAGATCTCGTCCGCTGACGAGAAGCGCCCGTCGGCCGCGATGCTCATGATAATACCGTCGGAGCGGATCTCGCCCGCGGGCTCGAGCGAGTCGGATCGCGCCAGGGATCCGGCCACGTCCGAGATCGACAGGCCGACGGCGAGCGCGGCGCGCTCGTCCACCGCGACCGACAGCTCGGGTGGCCCGGCGCCGGCTAGCTCTACCTCGCCCGCCCCCTCGAGCCGCTCTAGCGCCGGCTTCACGGCCCTCTCGAGGACCCTGGCCAACTCGGCCTCCGAGGCGCCGGCGGAATAGGCCGCGGCGACCCAGACGGGTCCTCGGCCCTCGCTAGCGTATCCTATCTCGGGCCGCTGCGCCGATCCAGGCAGGGCCTCGTAGACGCGCTGGGCCGCTTCCCTGACGGCCTCGTACGCGGCGTCTCCCTCGCTCCCTCGCGCCAGCCTCACGGCGGCGCGTACCTTACCGTACTCGCTGGAGCTCGAGGTCTCGACCGCGCCCGGGATCGCGGACAAGGCGTCCTCGAGCGGTATCGCCACGCTTCTCTCCATCTCGCGCGCGTCCACCCCGTAATGCCGTATCGCCACCCAGTAGGCGGAGCGCGTCGGCGACTCGAGCGGGCCGTAGTCGGCGCGAGCGAGAACGGAGCCGGAGATCGAAGCTATCGACAAGGCGAGGCACGCAGCGGCGACCGGCCTACGGTACCATCCTAGCGATATCATGCGCGCTTCCCCGATCCTATCCCGGCGGCGAACGCGATAGGAGAAACGAACAGCGTAAGGGCCGTAGAGGCGACTACGCCGCCGAGCATAGCGGCCGACATCGATCTCTGAACGGCGCCGGACGAGAACAGGCATACGGGCAGGAGCGCCACGACGGTAGTGACGGTGGTCGCTAGTACCGGCCGAAGCCGCTCGGACGCGCCGCCGTACGCCGCGGCGACAGTCGAAAGACCGGCGAGCCTCCTCGTCGCGCCGGCCTCGTAGAGGAGGATGGCGTTATTCACGACCAGCCCGAAGAGCGCTACGAGCCCTATGACCGAGCCTGAATCGAGGCCTACGCCGGCCAGGACCATAACGGGCCCCGCGCCCGCCATCGAGAGCGGGATGGTGGCCATGATGACGAACGGAAGGGTTAACGACTCGAATTGTGCGCCGAGGGTCAGGTACAGAAGTGCCAGTACCAGGAGCACGGCGGAGCGCATGGCATCGCCGTAGGTCCTGAACGCCGAACCGTCGGAACGGCTCGCGCTCGGGTCCTCGATCAGCGCGCGGTCTATCGCCGCCTCCAGAGCCTTTATCCGTCCCGGGGCGGGCTTAGCCTCCAGGTATACGACGTCCGCCCTGTCGAGACGCGCCGCGGACGATGGCTCCAGCGTCATGGCGAAGCGGGCGATCGCCGACGCCCTGATCGGGATTCCCGCCTGCACGGATACGGGAACGGCCGAGGCCCCGAGCGCCGAGACGTCGGCGCCCCCCATGCCCTCCGCGAACACGCGCACGTCGGTATCCCGCCCGCATAGCTCGATCCTCGCGGCGACCGCTCCCTCGGTGGCCGTCCGCAGGGCCAGAGCCGCCTCGGAGAGCGTTATACCGAGTACCGAGCATGCCTCGCGGTCAGGCGTCATGACGATGCGCGGTTTCATGCCAGACGGAGCGAACGACACTCCGGACAAGGCCTCACCGGCCTCCTCCGCTATCGCGGCCGCGAGCAGGCCAGCGCGTTCCCGCGCGTCCCTGGTCGATTCGCCCTTTACCGCCAGGAGAGTCCCGCGATCCAGGCCTAGGAGGCTCGCCGCCGGGTCGGCCGGGACGGAGACGGTTATTGCGGCGGTTCCTCTCGTCGCCGCCTTCGCCGCCTCGAGCAGGGCAGGCATTACCGTTTCCGCGTTCGCCCCCCTACGTAAGGCGCAGGTAAGCGACAGCCTTTCTATCGAGTAGTCGAGCGAAGCCCTCCTCGCGTAGTCGTCCGTTTCGGAGCCGGCCCCGCCGAACGCGCTCGATACGAACGGAAGAGCCGAGAGGGCGGCGCTCAGGCGCTTCGCCTCGCCCGCCATCGCGCCGGGATCCGTACCGGGCTGGAAATCGGCTATCACGGATAATTCGGTCGCGGCGTCCTTGGGCATGAAGGACGCGTCCCTCGTTAGGACGAGGGCCGTCCCCGAGGCCGCGGCGATAGAAGCCGCGGCCAAAGTCAACGTCGGCCTCCTTAGCGCGAAGCGCAGGGCTCTCCTGTACCCGGCTTCCAGGGCCCTTTTCGGGCGGGCCTCGGCCCTACGCCACGCGACCCGGTATACGGCGGGAAGCGCGAGGACGGCGCACAGCCAACCGAAGGCGTTGGAGGCGATGACGGCCACGGCGAGATCCCCGAAGAGCTCCCCGACGGCTCCTGGCAGGAAAAGCACCGGGACGAATACCACGGCGGTAGTCGCCATGCTGCCGAACGTCCCGGATATCGCCGTTCCAGCCGCCGCGGCGACGGCGTCTGGGCGGGGCCGCTCTGAGCCCGCGGAGAGGCGGGAGGCCAGCGCGTCCAGCATCACGACGGCGTTATCGGATATCATCCCCACGGCCAGGCCCATGCCGCCCAGGCTCATCACGTTAAGCGAGCGCCCGAGCGCCGACAAGGACGCAAGCGTCGCGGCTACGGATATCGGTATGGACGAGGCCACGAGGAGGCCCAGCCTCAGATCGCCTAGCACGGCGAGCAGGGCGAACGCGGCCGCCGCCGCTCCTAAGGAGGCCGCGACGGCGAGGTCCCGTATCGACGCCGCGACGGGGATCGACGAATCCCATACCACCGATAGGCCCACGTCGTCGCCTAGAACCGCGGAAAGCTCCTCTAGGGCGGCCCTGGCTCGCCTCGCGGTGGCCACCGGATCGGCGCCGGGATTCCGATACAGCTCGACCGCTACCGCCTCCTCGCCGTCGGCCACGAAAACGCTATCCCGCCGGGCGTCCCGCTCGACGACCTTGGCGATATCCGATACCCTGAACGAACCCGACGGCGCCGAGGCTAATATCCCCGACAGTTCCCGTACGCTCGACGCCCTACCCCTCGCCACGGCCACGAGCTCGAGATCTCCTTCCCTGAGCGATCCGACGGGAACGTCGACGCACTCGGAGCCGATGGCCCGGGCTACGTCGACGACCGTCATGCCCCTGGCCGCCGCCAGCCTTGAATCGACGGCGACCGCGGCTTCTCTCCGGCTACCTCCCACTAGCGTGACGCAACCAGCGCCGGCGACGCGCCTCAGGCGGCCCTTGACCTCGTACTCGGCTAGGCGCCTGGCTAATGACAGGTCGCCCTCGCGGGGCGACACCGCCGCGACTAGCAAGGGCGTCGCGAGAGGGTCATAGGGAAGGACGATCGGCTTGCTCGCTCCTTCAGGCAAGGAAGTATACGCGGCGTCCAGTATCTCCCTGACTCGGCTCGCCGCCCTGGACGGATCCTCTCCCCAGCCGAAATCGAGCGCGATAGCCACTCGTCCGTCACGGCAGACGCTCGAGGACGACGACAGCCCCTTCGCGGTGGAAAGCGCGTCCTCGAGCGGGGCCGCGACTAGGGAACGGAGCTCCTCGGCCGGAAGGCCGGGCATGGCGGCTTCCACGACTATCCTCGGCACAGCTATCTCGGGGAGCCTGCTCAGGGGAAGGGTCGCGGCCGCCCGGGCGCCGGCTATGATCGTCGCCAGCAAGGCCATAGAAACGGCCACGGGCCTTCCGGCGAAGAACCTCACGAGGGATCGCACGTCGCCCTCATTTCAAAAGCTCCAGCCGTTGCGCCGACGGAGAGGCGTTACCCTCGGAATCCCGTAGCCCGGCGGCCAGCTCTATCGACACGACCCCGGGCTCGACGCGGTTGGTCAGTATCCCGTCGACCCTGGCTACGGCGAAGCCCTCCCAGGGCCCGTACGGCGAGGCGTAGTCGAAGCCCCCTAGGCTCACCCGCCTGGCGGAGAAATCCAAGGCGCCGTTAGTGGACGATAGCCGGAACGAGGACATCAGGGCCAAGATGTCGAGGCCGCCGCCGGCGGCGAGTTCCAGGTACAGCTCTATCGAAGTGGGTACCGCCTCGCCTACCGGGTAGCGGCCGTCGTCCCCCGAGACGAGGAGCGTCTCGTACGGGCTGTCGAGCGCGAACGCGGCGAGGTCCCTATCGGCGGGGTCGGACTCGCCGGGAGCCAGGGGCAGCCTAACGCCGACGAAGCGCGGGGGCCTCGATCCCGGGCCGTCGGCGAGGATCCTATACGACGCGCCGCCATCCGCCTCGTTCCCGCGGGCATCCTCGAAGCCGCCGCGTACCCTGACGGCGAATCGCCCGCCCCAGGCGGGGGGCTCGACGAAGGCGAATACCGCTACGTCGGAACAGTCTCCGGCCGTCTCGAGTTCCAGGGGAGGCCCTCCGTCGCAAGAGACGCGCGAGGCGAGAGTCCAAAGCCGCACGGGCTCGGAGAACCTTAGTCGCAGCCTCCACCCTGATTCCCACAGCGCGTTCTCGGTCACCGTCGAGTCCGCGGGGTCGTCAGGAGCTAGCGACGACGCGAGGCCTCCCGACCGGTCCAACGCGTCCGCCCCGACTATAACGGGCGGGATCCTATCCTCTCCGACGTGGAACCTGAAGGATGTCGCCTCGCCCAGCCTATTCCCGGATTCGTCCCTCAGGTCCGCCGATATCGACACCTCGTACTCGGCGCCCCATTCCCACGGCGACGATGGCGCGAAGGCCGCGGTCGCGCCGCCCGGCTCCAGCTTCCAGTAGCCTCTGGTCGACGGCGATAACGACAGGCACGAGCGGAAGCCGGCCTCCTCTATCGGCTCGGAGAAGCTTAGCGACAGGGAACCGAGGCTTTGGTCCAGGATCCCTCCGCTAGGCGGCGACGTCGACAGGAGCCTCGGCCGGCAGTCCTCTAAGCGGGTCGAGAACCGCGCCTCGAGGGCCCTCTCCAAGGACACTCCCCGCAGGCTCATGGCCTCGGCTCCTACGGTCACGCGGTACGCCGAGCGGCCTCTCGGAGAGGCTACGGGCGAGAACGACATGGTCGGCCCGTCCCACTCGAAGGTACCGACCACCGCGACGCCGTCCTCCGTGATGGAGAACGCGTTCTCCACGCTCGGCCTGTCCGGATCCTCGGAGAAGCTTACACGTACCCGGATATCGTCCTCGGGCCCGAAGCGACCTTCGCCAGGGGCCCAGCCCGCGATGGAGAACGGAGCGGGGCGGAGCAGGTCGCACGAGCAGCAGGCGATCAACGCGGCGGCCGACGCGAACCGGAGCGGGGCCCTCATTCCTTGGCCTCCAGGATCAGAGTCGCGTCGTCTTCCAGGTATAGGCCAGCGGAGCACTTTGCGCCGCCGGCGCCGCCGGGTATGGCGAGCACGTAATAGTTGGTCGAGACGGCGTCGCTGCGGCGCAAGCCCTCCCACGTCAACGTCATGGAGTCGTCGGAGAACCACGATACGCTCCTTAGGCTAGGGGCGGGCAGCGAACCGGGGAAGAACGCCGATAGGCTAGCCGCGTCGGCCATGGAGACCTTGGCCTCCGCCCCGAAGGCCGCGGAAAAATGCAGCGTCATTGACAGGAGGCCATCAGGGACGCCTCCTACCGTGACGAGGTTCGAGGCCGAGCCGTCTAGAACGCCGGCGTCCTCTCCAGAGCCGGACGTCGCGGACACTATCTCCAGGAAAGGCACCGCGGGCGTGAACCGCTCGCGGTACTCCTGGGACATGCGTATCCCCGAGAGGTCCTCGACGTCGGCCGACACCGATAGCGCGAGCGGTTCCTCAGGTCCCCATCCGCGGTCGGGCGTAAAGACGACGAGCCTGGGCGAAGCGACGCAGACCCGTCCCGGGAGGCTCGGTTCCAGGCGCAGGCACGACAGGACGCTTTCCTCGACTACGGCCTCGGAGAACCGCACCGCCAGGGAATGCCCCGCGTCGAGGCCGGAGAGGGACGGGGCGACCTCGCGCCACTCGCCTCCCGAGAGGACCGCGGCGAAGGTACGCTCCACCGAGGGGGCCTCGCTATCAAGATCTGTCACGAAGCCCGCCTTCTCGGTCCTGGCGACGGGCGCCCCGTCGCGCGAGCGGGCTTCCGATCCCAGCGTCCACGAGTACTGCGCCAGCGGGGCGAGCCGCTCCCGGGGGACGACGCGAACGACGTCCTTCGACTCGTTCCATTCGAGGTCGAAGGCTACCGAAGGATTGATGGCGAAGGCCTCGCGTACCGTCAGCGTATCCATGGGCTCGGAGAAACGCAGCGTCAACGCGGCGCTCCCGTCGCCCGATACGCCTACCGATGATCCGTGATCGGGGTCGTACGATTCGAGGAACGGCGGAGCCGTAGAGCGCCCGACGAAGAACGGCAAGTCTATCCTCTCCCTGGCCTCCCTGCCGTCGACGGTCCGCACGCTCCCGTCGAGCGTCAGCCTATACCTGACCCCGGGATCCCACAGGGCGACCGGCCTCCACGAGAAGCCCGCGCCGTCCCACGCGAAGTCGCCCTCGACCGTTCCCGCGGGGGATCGAACGGAGAAGGCCCGCTCGGCGTCCAGCCTGACAGGCTCGGCCGAGAACGATACGGTCACGGGATCGGTCCTCGAGGCGAGCGTCGCGTACGCCTCGGCGGGCGCGGTCGTGACGGCGACGGGCCGCAGGTCGACGAGCCCGCAGGACGCCAGCGTCGCCGCGGAGAACGTGAGGAACGCGGCTATCAGCCCGCCGCCTTTAATCGAAAACCTCCGCACGCTCGCCCTCCTTTAATCCCGGATCGGGTTCTAGGGCGACGATATCTCCCTCGTCCAGCCCCGAGACGACTATCAGGCCCGAGCCTAACGAGGGCCCGAGCGTCACCTTCCTTCTTCCGACGAGCCCGGAGCTGACGGTGAACACCTTCGCCGTATCGCCGGACCTGTCGACCAGGGCGCCTTCGGGAACGACGACGACGCGCCTAGGCTCGCCGGCCGAGATGACCGCGCGCGCGAACATGCCCGGCCTGAGCCGCCCCTCGGGATCGTCGAACGCTACGCGTACCGAGAACGAGGCGGACCTGGGATCGGCGACGGGCGAGACGAGGTCTACGACGCCGTCGTACCGGGCGTCCGCCGAGTCGACGCTGACGGCTGCCTTCATGCCGCGCGACAGCCTAGTCGCGTCGGCCTCGCCGACCGATACGACCGCGTAGAGAGAGCGGAAATCGATAATCGTCACGAGCTTGTCCTCGCGCTTAGCCCGTTCGCCGGCCTCGAGGTACCGCGCGCCTATGACGCCTGGAGAGGGCGCCGCGACAGAAAGCTCCGAGAGGGCTATCCTCGCGGATTCCAGCTCCTTGCGAGCGGCGTCGAGGCGGGCGGACGCCGCGAGTCTCTCGGCCGACAGCGTCTCCGTAAGGAGGGATACCAGGGCCGCTTCCCTGTCCACCCTGTCGAGCGGGGGGACCTTGCCCCTCGCGGACAGGTCCGCGTCGCGGAGTCCGACGAGCCTGATCTCCAGGTCCTTCGCCAAGAGGGACAGGCGCTCCTTCGCGGATTCCACGGAGAAGCTTCCCGACCTGACGGCCTCGGCGGTGACGCCTCCGGCCGAGAACAGCTTCTCCTGGTCGACGAGCTTTCGCTCCAGCTCCGCGAGCTCGCGCGCGGCCTGGCCGTACTCGAGCCTCGCCTTCCCTATTCCCAGGATCCTCGCCTCGGCGGCGAGCCGTCCCTCGAACAGTCGAGCCTCCGCCAGGGCAACGGCGGCCTCGGCCTGCGCGACTCCGTTCATGGCCCTTCCCAGCGCGAGCTCCAACTGCGGGTTCGAGAGCCGGGCCACGATATCGCCGGCCGACACCGCGTCGCCCTCCCGATACGGGAGCGCGGCGACCACCGCCTCCTGGGGAGACGCGACGTCGACCTTCTTCAGGAACGAGAGGCTACCGAACCCGCTTACCTCGTCCGGCCAAAGCGCCGCCTCGACCACCGCCGCCCTGACCTTCCTCGTCTCCGTCCCGGAGACGGCGGGTTCCCGCGCGCAGGCGAAGAACGCGAGCGCCGCTAGGCAGGCCGCGGCGGAGGTGAATCGATCGGCCAGGCTCGTCATAGCGCCTCCATGAACGCCGCCAGGCAATCGGGCGGCAAGTCCAGGAGCCGCTCCAGCCGCCTCTCCGCGGCCAGGAGCGCGTGAGCCGCCTCGACTAGGCCGATCTCCTCTCCGGCTCTATGCAGTTCCGCTTCCACGGCCTCGAAACGGGTGGCCTGGCCGAGCTCGACCTTCAAGGCGACGAGGGACGACCTGGACTCCGCGATAGATAAGGCTTGAGCGCCGATATCCCGCTTCCGGAGCGCGCTCCTATAGCCCAGCACCGCCGCGTCGGCCGAGCGCTCGACCTTAGCGACGAGCGAGGCGTATCTCTCCTCCTCCAGCCGGAGCGCGGCCAGCGAGCCCTTGAGTCCGAGGGCCCGAGCGGGATCTCCGAGCGGCTGGATACGAGCGCTCGACCGGGCCGTCGTATCGAGCGGCGGCTCGGCGCCTACGCTCGCGCCGAGCGCGCCGGATAGGAAGGGGCTGGAGAACTCGGCGCTTAGCCCTACGGACCACGTCGCCCTGTTCAAGGGGAAGGCCTCGCCCGAGAGCTGCGCGCCGGCCTTGATACCGACGGACGGGAGCCATGCGAAGGCGGCGGCCTTGGCCTCGGCCCGCTTCTTCAAGACTCCGTACCTCGCCGCCGACAGCTCGGGAGAGCGCTCGACCGAGGCCGCGCGCAGGCGATCGGCGTCGAGGCCGATCGCTTCCGCGTTCAGGCGCAGGCTCTCCGTTAGCTCGGGCGCATACCCTCCGAGCGCCTCGGCCAGTTCATCACGAGCCGCCGCCACGGCCAGCTCGGCTTCTGAAATTTCTATCTCGATACCCGAGACGCTCATATCCGCCTCGAGCAGGTCGCTGAGCCTCGCGAGCCCCAGCTCTACCTCCGCGCGCAGGGCTTCCCGCTGGGCCGACGCGGATTCCAGGGAAGATCGCCGTATCTCCAATCGAGCCTTGGCCGCCACTACCGCCCTATAGGCCGCGACGGCGGCCTCCCCGACGTCGCGCTCCTTCCTCTCGAGCTCCGCTCGGGCCAGGGCTAGCTCAGCGGACTCGAGCGCCCTGGCCGCCGCCAACCTCCCGCCGTCCCAAAGGGGCTGTTCCAGGGAAAGAGATAGCGTCTTGGTGAACGAATCGAGCCCTCTTCGCGACAGGCGCTCGTCGTTCCCCGCTACCAGGTCCAGTCTCGGCAGGTACGCCCTTAACCCGAGCCTCCAAGCGCCCTCCCTGAGCTCTATCGCCTCGCGCTCGGCACGGAGGTCGACGGAAGCGGCTATCGCCATAGCGGAGGCTTCCGCGGCTCCTATGGGCGGGAGGCCTCCCGGAGGCGCTTCCCGCGTCGCGGCTGGTAGGGCGCCCAGCTCGGCAGCGAGCCTATCCGGAGCCTCGACGTACAGGCTAGCGCAGCCCGCCGCGCCCAGCGCCGACAGGACGACTAACCCAGCCCTCGCGATGGGCTTCGCGACAAGCCTCTCGTCCGTCATCGCCGCCGCCCCATGACCTCGTCCCTCATCGCGGAGGCCGCGGCGTAGGGGGCGGACTCGGGCGGTAGGTTGGCCATGGCCGAGGCTAGGTCGGCCGCGGCGCCTTCCGCGTCACCGGCCGCCCACCTTAGCGCCGCCCTGTCGGCGAACGCGAGGCCCGCCTCCGCGGCGGCTTCGATCGCGGCGTCCAGGTAGGCGACCGCGGCGGCGCGATCCCCGGAATCGGTAGAGAGAGTAGCCGCAAGGCGCAACGCCGCGACGCTCGAGGGATCCGAGGATAGGATCGTCTCGCACGCGCTCATCGCCAGGCCGGGCCGGCCCGTCGCCCTATAGGTCCTGGCCAGCCATAGCGCCGCCTCCCCGGCGCGGGGCGACGCGCGCACGGCCTTCCGCAGCGCCCGTTCCGCGCCGGCGTCGTCGCCCGCTAAGTACGCGGCCTTGCCCAGCAGCGTCAACGATGGCAAGAACGTCGCCTCGGCCTCGAGCGACGACTCGGCCAATCCTTCCGCCTGCTCCAGCCTCCCGGAGTCGTAGGCGCTCGCCGCGGCGGCATAGGCGGCCAAGGCCCGTTCCCGGGCCGCCGATAGGCGGGCCCCTTCCGGCCGCGCCGCGCAGCCCCATGCCAGGAGCGCGGCGATCGCGACTATGGCTGCCCTCATGGCTTCAGCGGGCGCAGACGTAGCGGAGGCGCTCCGCTACGCGGCCTTCGGAGACGGCCCCGCGCTCCTCTAGCCAGGCTCGAACGGGCTGGGCGGCGCACATGCCGCGCAGTATCCCGACCGCGTAGAGGGTCGCCGGGTTATCCGGAAGCCCGAGGACGGCGAGCAAGGGCTCCAAGGCCGCGGGCTTACCATCGCGGGCCGCGCTCGACGCCGCGGACTCTATCTCGTACGCCGTCAATAGGGATGCGGCGCACGAGCGCTCGAGGCCGTAGGACTCCGCCACTATAGCCCTCGCGCCGAGGGCTAACGGCCCCGTCGGGGCTAGCGCTATGCAACGCTCCGCCGAATCCCGGGCGGCGGCGCCGCTTCCCTGGGCGCGGGCGAATCGATACCAGTAATCGGGTAGCGCGGAGTACCTGGCCTGCATCACCGCGTACCGCCCTTGCTCCGAGGAGGGAGCGTCTCCTCGTTCCAGGCTGCAAACGGACGCCATCCATCGGGCGAACGAGTCTGGCGCGTCATCCGGCGAGGATAAAGACGGCAAGTCCTTCGCGGCGTCCGCCCAATCGCCTGATTCGAAGGCCTTTACGGCAGCGACGGCCGACCGTATAGTCGACGAGCCGCTATGGTCCTTATCCGTGATAAGCGAATCGAGCCTATCGACGCCCTCGCGTACCCTAGAGAGCCCTATCTCTCCGCGCCCGTACGCGTAGCGTAGCTCCTTGTACGCGGCGAGCACCGCGCCCGGATAATCTCCCCGGCGCTCCCGTATCGACGATTCGAGCAGTCCTAGCCCCGGCTCGTACCCGCCGCGGCGCTCGGCCTCCGCTATATCGGCTAGCTCCGGCAGGCTCTGATCGCCTAGGCCTAAGCCGCGCTGCGACTCGCTCGGCGAGGAGGTCTCCGGGTACACGGCTACGGTACCGCCGGCGTAGGCGCAACCCGATAGGGCGAGCCCGAGGAGCAGGTATTGAGCGTATAGTGGCGACATGGATTTCCTCCCTGCTACCCTATCCGCCCTGGAGCACGGACGCTTGCGCTCAGACTCCCGGAATACTATTATTTTATTGGCAGAGTCATTTATAGGAGGTATCCATGGCGGGAAAATTCGAGTGGTTCGCGGATAAGTCCGGGAAGTACCGCTTCAGGCTCAAGGCCGGCAACGGTCAGATCATAGCCGTCAGCGAGGCATACGAGTCGAAGGATTCGTGCATGAACGGCATCGAAAGCGTCAAGAAGAACGCCTCCGACGCCGCGGTCGTAGAGGTAAAGGCCTAGACGGGCGCCCTATCGCCGTTAGCTCGCCGCCTGCCGTACTCCGATCGTTCTATGAGGCCGGTTAGGTAGGACGCTCCCAGGGCGCGGTCGTAGAGGCCGTAGCCGGGTTTCCCCGATTCGCCCCATATCATCCGTCCGTGGTCAGGGCGGATCGGGCCTTCGTAGCCGGTATCGACCAGGGCCTCCACGATGGCAGCCATATCGAGGCTACCGGCGGCGCTATGATGGGCGGTCTCGGAGAACGACCCCGGAGAGGTGATCTTGACGTTGCGGAGGTGCGCGAAATGCACGCGCCCGGCGAACTCCCTCGCCATCGCGGGTATGTCGTTGGCGGGATCCGCGCCGAAGCTTCCCGCGCAGAGGCATAGTCCGCTGGCGGGCGAGGTAACGTCGGAGAAGAGCCTGCGGACCGAGGCGGCGCCCGTCATTATGCGCGGTATGCCGAATATCGGCCATGGAGGATCGTCGGGGTGCAGGGCCAGCTTGATGCCTAGCCGCTCCGCCTCGGGCGCGACGTCCCGCAGGAACGCCACGAGATTGCCGTAGACGGTCTCGGGAGGCGTGCCCCGGTACGCCTCGAGGAGGCCTTGCAGCTCCCCTCGGGAGTAGCTGGCCAGCCATCCGGGCAGCGCGAGCTCGCCCTCGATGGGGTCCATGCGGGCGACCGCCTCGGCGTCGTAGGTCAGGGATGTGGAGCCGTCCTCTAGCGGCCGGTCCAGCTCGCTGCGCATCCAATCGAAGACCGGCATGAAGTTATAGGTGATGACGACCGGCGCCTCCGACCCGCTTGCTGAGGATCGCGGCCCGAGCGCCTCGGCCACGGCCCTCATGCTGCGTATCCACGATTCCACGCGCTCGTCCCGCCTCGGGCCGCCGAGCTTAATGTCCTCGTGCACCGGTATCGACTCGATGACGCGCAATTCCAGGGCCTCCGCCTCGGCCATCGCGCGCTGGGCCAGCAGGCTCTCTACCGGCCAGTCCTCGCCCGGGGGCAGGTCGTGCAGGGCCGATACTATCCCCGCCATGCCCGGGATCTGCCTAATATGCCTGAGGGGCACGGGATCGGCCGAGCCGAACCACCTGAACGTCATCCTCATCATCGCACCTCGACGTCCCAGCCGGGGAACTCCGCCAGCAGCGCGTCCCGCAGGTCTCGGGCTATGGACTGTTTCAGGAGGTCGTCTATCGCGAAGCAGGCCGGGCATTCCGAAGGGGACGGCGGGGCGAAGTTCATGTAGGCGATAATGGCCTTATCCTTCTCGAAATAGCTGATCCTGGAGACGAGCCCCAGCTCCGCGAGGCTGAGCTCAGACTGCGGCTCCTTGACGAGCTCGAGCGCGGCGTCGAATTTATCGCGCGCCTCCATGGGCAGCTCCGGCCTCATTCCTTGCCTCCGTCGAAGAAGCGAGGGAGTCGCTTGAACACGGCGCCGAGGTCTTCGGCTATACGTCCGTCCTTGGGAAGCATATGGACGAAGAAGGTCTTAGTCTCCGGGTAGGAGCAGAAGTGCCTGAGCCTGGCCGGGTCGGTTAGCGCCCCGAGGAGCTGCTCAAGCTCGTCGGACTGGTCGGCGCCCTTCCACAGGAGGACGAATTCCCTGCCCCCGGCCACGGCGGCGCGACGGCTCATGGCTTCCACGCCGTCGATATTGGCCTTGCGCAGGAACGAGGCCTGCACGATATGGGCCTCTCCCCGCAGCTTCCTCTTCGTGAATACGTTCACGAAGAAGCGGTCGCGCACGCCGAGCAGGAGGGAGAACGGCAGGTACAGGAGGGAATGCCTGGCGTTCACCGTGAAGGTTCCCTTGGCGCGGGTCCAGTCGCCCGACAGAGAGTAGGTGAAGTTATAGCCTATGGTTCCGCCGATGTTGACGTAGTTGGTGTTGGTCGGCTTGAGCGTCTCCTCGAGTCCGCCCGAGAGGGTTGAGCTTATCCAGCGGTTCTTCTTGGTGCCGACGTAGTACTGGGCGGTCGCCGCTATGGCGAGCAGGATCAGGGCGACCAGGGCGTAGGGATTCATAGCGTTCCTTCCGGCGCGGTCGCCATGAAATCGGCGACGAGCGACCCGCAGTCGATAGTACGCAGGTCTTCGCGATCGCGCAAGCCTCCCGGCAGGAAATCGAAGTCGAACGCAGGCGTCTCGGACAGGCGGCTGTCGAGCGACCATTCCGCCGCTGAAACGCCCCGCTTATTGACGCATAAGCCAGAAAGAGGAACCTCTATGCGGTCGAGCTCCTCCTTGATGCGCAGGGCCTCCGAGACGGAGAGCTGGTCCGGGTTGATGACCACCGCGACGTAGCTCTCCTTGCCGAACAGGCCCTGGAGCCCGGCGAGCCGCTCGCGTATGGCGCCTAGCCTGCCGTATACCTTATCGTCGGCCTTGTCGACGCAGCTCGACGCTACCGGCGACGCGGGATTGATCCTGGTGATGGATTGCCGCTTCTCGAGTATCCTCTCGCGGAGCTTCGAGAGCTCGGCGATCCATAGCCTGGAGATGGCGGGCATCGCGAGGAACCTGAGCGACAGGGCCGTCGGGGGCGTATCGAAGACGACCACGTCGTACTCGGCTGAAAGCTCGCAATGGATATGCTCAATAGCCCAGAGCACGGCGTACTCCTCGGTTCCCGGAGAGTACTTCATTATGTCGAAGAAGCGGTCGAGGTTGAGCGTGCCGGCGTAGGCGTAGGTGGCCTTTAGCTCGGAACGGCTCTCCTCGAGGTACCTGTCAACCCAGGCCCCCAGGTCGACCTCGAGGGCGTCGAGGCCCCGCTCGACCCCGGTCGGACGGTCGCCTAGCGCGACGCCGTATACGTCGCCCAGGTTATGGGCGGGGTCGAGCGAGGCGATGAGCACGCGCTTGCCCGACCTGGCGAGATCGAGGGCGAAGGCGGCGGACAGGGTCGTCTTGCCTACCCCCCCCTTGCCGAGGAAAAAAGCGTTCGATAGCATTCCTGTACCCGTCCCTAGTCTACTTGAAGTATGCCCATGAGCGCGCCGAGCGGGTCCTGGGCGAAATCCGACCTCGAGAGCATGATCGACAGCTCGCGCTCCAGGAGCGGAAGCAGCTCTATGGCTATAGGCGTGGGCGGCGCGGGCATGCCCACGAAGCCGCCTATGACGAGAAGCGTAAAAATATTCTCGAGCTCCTTGAGCTCGAACTCTATCATCTCGGTCGCCCGCTCCCTGTTCACCTGGCGTATGACGCCCAGGGCCGCGCGTATCCCGTCGGTAAAGCCGCCCATATCCTTCTCCCGAGGCCCGCCGGGGCCGCATAAAAAAAGGAAGGGCTTCGCGGCGAAGCCCTTCCCGAACGAATCCACCGAGAGGCTTAGGCCGCGGCCTTCTTCTCGCTCCAGTTCTTAAGGAAGCCCGCTATCATGATGAAGTTGAGTATCAGCATGAAGAGGTTGATGGCCCCGACCGTGCCGCCGGTAATGACGTTCATGGTCTTGGACATGTCCTTGAAGAATGTCGGGACGATGACTATCTCGTACCAGACGAGCGCCGCGGTGACGGTGACCCAGAGGATGACGGCCGGCACGAGCACGGTCATCGTATACTTGGGATCCAGCCTCTTCTTGACCCATACGGCCACGGTAAGCATCACGACGGAGGCGAGCAGCTGGTTAGCGCCGGAGAACGCCGGCCACAGCACGCTGTAGCCGCCGGAACGCGCGAGGAAAAGGCCTACGAAGGCGATGACGATGGACGCCACCCACTTGTTGCCGAAGAACTTATACGCGCCCGCGTTCTTATCCTTGAGCGGCAGGGCCATCTCCTGGATGATATACCGGCCGAGGCGGTTGGTCGTGTCGAGGGTGGTCAGCGCGAAGGTAGACACCCATACGGCGGCGAAGAGGGTCATGAAGTTGAACGGCAGGAAGGGCAGGTTCATGCTGACCATCTTGGCGAAGGACTGCACGAAACGGCCGAGCGCCGGGGTAGCCATCAGCTTGTCGCCGAGGGCGTAGCCGCCGAATCCGGCGATGGAGATGATGACGAGGGTAGACAGGAAGCCCTCCACGAGCATAGCGCCGTAGCCTACGAAGAGCGCGTCGCTCTCCTTCCTGAGCTGCTTGGAGCTCGTTCCCGAGGCGACGAGCGAGTGGAATCCCGACAAGGCTCCGCACGCTATGATGAGCGGGATGGCCGGCCACAGGGGCGTGGGCTGCCCGGCGATCAGCTTGGCGCTGAAGCTCGTGAACACGGGCACGGCGTCAAGGGGCGCGAAGCTGATGAGCGCCGCGACGCCGCCGGCGAGCAAGCCGAAGTACAGGAAGTACGACGACAGGTAATCGCGCGGCTGCAAGAGCAGGTTGACGGGCAGCGTGGACGCGAGGATTATGTAGACGAGGATGATAAGGAAGTAGACGTCCTTGGTCCACTTGACCGGCAGGGCGTTGCCGGCTATGAAGGCCACGACGACGAGCGCTATGCCGATGATGGTGCCGCCGCCCAGCCCGAGCTTCGTCTTATACATGAAGAAGCCCGCGATGAGGGCCGCCACGCAGAAGAAGACGAAGGAGAAGAACACGCGACCGTCGGCCGCGAACTGCCCGGCGACTATATCGCCGAAGGCCGCCACGACGAGGATGCACAGGAACAGGATGAACCAGCTGAAAGTCTTGCCGGCCTTCTTGCCTATCATGTCCTGGGCCACGAACTGGACCGATCGCCCGTCGTAGCGCACCGACGCGGCGAGCGCCAGGTAATCGTGGATGGCGCCTAGGAAGATGTTCCCGAACCATATCCATAGAAGCCCGGGCAGCCAGCCCCAGGCGACGGCCATCGCGGGGCCCGTGATGGGGCCTGCTCCGGCGATCGAGGCGAAGTGGTGCCCGAAGAGCACGTACTTGCTCGTCGGCACGTAGTCGACGCCGTCGGAAAGGCGTTCGGACGGCGCGGCGGGCGCCTTGTCGCTCTTCAAGAGCTTGTCGCGAAGCGTCTTGCCGAACGTGAAGTAGAATACTAGATAGAGCGCGAGCGCGAAAAGCGCTATCATTGTGGTCATCGCGCTTTCCTCCTTAGTGGGGTTTGGGTTATGTCTATAACGGGAGAAGATTAGAATGGCGGGGTACGTTTGTCAACTATATTAATTTATTGAAACAAATGGATAGCGCTAGCTCGAGGCGGCCAAGCGTTCCCTCAGGGCCAGGAGCTCCTCGGCAGTATCTACTTCCGCCCAATCGGACGGTCCGATCCGCTGGGCCCGTACGTCGAGGACAGGCAGGGACGAGCGGGGCGCGTCGTCCCAAAAGAGGGATGGCGCATCTCCTTGGCTCATCATGGCCTCAAGGACGCCGGAGAGGCGCGCGCCGTCGTTTCGAGTCCAGTAGGATATGCCGGTCAGTATCCAGCCTGGCCCGCCGGCTACGTCGATGCGCTCCACCCGATCGTCCGCCCCGCACCTTACCGACCACTCGCGGCTCGCGTCGTCCTTATAGCCGACGTACCAGCGGCTCGTCGGAGGCGAGGTCGTAGGGAGGACGCCCTCGCCAATCCATACGTCGCCGTCCAGCACGATGGTATCGCCGAGCCTACCCTTCGCCAGGTGCATGGAATAGAGGTTGTTCCAGTCCGCGTAGCGTTCGTTGTGGATCAGCTCGACGCCGGACGCGCCGCTCCAAGGAAGGAACGCGTCGGCGCGATAGCCGGTGACGACGGTGACGTCGCGGACGCCTGCCGCGAGGAGGAGGCGTAGCTGGCGCTCGAAGAACGATTCGGAGCCTACCTTCACGAGGGCCTTGGGAACTTCGTCGGTAAGGGGGCGGAGCCTGGTTCCCATGCCGGCCGCGAGGATTATGGCGTTCACATCGCCTCCCTATCCCGTTGCGGCAGCGAAAGCGACTCGGGCTCGGCGTAGGCCCCGGCCTCGGTCTCGGCCTCGCACATCCTGGAATACGTCTTCCTGACCTTGCGATAGGCCAGCGTCATCGCGACGACGAGCGCGATCGGCGCGACTACGGCGAAGGCGGTCCCGAGGGCCGATACGTCGGAGCCGAGCACGTCGCCCCAGAAGTATCCCAGGCTCAGCCAGACGCACGTCGAGACGACGGCGGCGAGGCCGTCGTACAGGGCGAATAGGCGGAAGGGCATCCTGAGGATACCGGCGGCGATCATCGCCGGGGCCCTGATGCCCACGAGGAACCTACAGAAGAAGGCTATCCGCGGGCCCCTGTTCTTGAAATACAGCTCGCTGGCCATCACCTTCCGCCTATTGACGAGCTTCCCTACGAGGCGGGATCGGAGCAAGCCGCCTCCGAAGCGCCTGGCCAGCCAATAATAGCCGACGTCCGAGCCGAAGATACCCGGGTAGGCCACCAGCATCACGAGCCACAGGGGCTGATCGATCCCCTGGGCTATCATGCCGACTATCACGAGCGCTACCTCCTCGCATATCGGCAGGGAGAAGCTATAGAAAAGGAGGAAAAGGAAGAAAGCCGGCAGAGCGTGCTCCAAGAGTATCGCCTGGAAGAACTGCGGTAGAACCATGATTATTTCCCTATTTTCCTGATTATAGAATAATCCGCCTCGAAGGCGTAGGCCGTGCGCCGCGCGCGCTCGAATCGCTCGAGGCCGTAGCGCATATAATAGGCCTCTTTTTCCGAGCCCCTGCAGGCGCTCGCCTGCAGGAGGGACCAGAGGGACCAGAGGAAGTCCTGGAGCGCCTGATAGGCCTTGACGCGGGCGAGCGAAGCCTCCACGGCCCCGCCCCCGCCGAGGTACTCGGCGAGGAAATCCTCCGCCGAGTCCGTAGCGAACTCCGATTCCAGCAGGAACGACCCTATATCCCAGGCGGGATCGTTCATGCCCGAGTATTCCCAATCGATCAGCTGGAGCCGACCGTCTACCTCGAGGAAATTCTCGGGAACTAGATCGTTGTGGCAAGCCCTCGGCTCGACCGGGTCGGCGGCGAGCCTCGCCTCGAGGGCGAAAACGCGATTCCGGACGTCGGCGTACCCCTTATAGAATTTCGCGAACCTCGCCTTGGCTATCGTCTCGTAGGTCCTGGACATGGCGAAGCCGTTGAACGCGTTGCCGAAGCGCACGGGAGCGGAGTGGAAGTCGCGCAGGAACCTGGCGATACGCATATAATACGCGCGCTCGCAAGCGAGCTCGGGGGAGAGCGTTAGCGCGTCTTGGAGGAACGACGATATCTTTATGCCGGTGACCTTATTGAAGTACAGCACCTCCGGTGAGAATCCGGCCTTCGCGGCCTCGTATTGATTGAACCGCTCGTGGGATCGGTTTATGAAGCGCCCGGTTCCGCGCCCCGGAAGCCTCAGCACGAGGCTCTCGTCGCCCAGTTGCAGCTTATAGTTCCGGTTCGTCAGGCCGCCCATCCGCTCGTAATGCGTCAGCCGCTTCCCCGGGCGCTTGAGCTCGCCCGGGATCGCCGCCTCGAGGGTCTTCATGCCTAAGTACTTCTTTATTTCCCTGATATGCCGCGACGGCGGCCTGGGCGAATAGCCGAACAGCCCGAGGCGGGAGTCGCTCATAGGTCCACTTCCTCTACCTCTTCGTACCAGCGCGCCCTAGGACCTATGGCGGAGCGGATACGCCAGGCGACGCCTTTCTCCTTCGCGTCTATCGCGTCGCGGAGCCTCGCTATCCTCCCGAGTATCGTTTCCGACCAGGCGGCGTCGGCGACCGCGGCGCCGACCCACGAGGCCGTCTTATCGAGGTTGCCCGTTATGCTCCTATAGACGCCCCAGTCGCGGGCGCAGGCCGCGGCGATATAGTCGGCCTCTACGCCGGAGGCCGGCTCGTAACCGGTACGTCCCGCCCCGAGCGCCTCGCGGTCGCTGACGCCGCGATCGAGGATATCGAAGTCGAGGAAGACGCAGGCCGCGTCGGAGAGGTCCTTCTCGTTGATCTCGTGGATCTGCAGCTTCGTGAGCAGCAGGTCGGCGGGGAGCGCGGCGCGCCGCGCGGCGGGCATGCGGCCCTCGAACCGGAATTCGTGGCACATCCTGAAGGCCCCGACGAAGACGTCGAGCTTCGCGCCAGCGGGCGAGGCGAACAGGAGGCGGCGGTCCCCGTTGTACATGTTGAATTCCCTATCGGGCTTCCATCCTTGACCTGCGATGAATCTCTGCAGCGGCGCCGAATCGGCCGTGGAGACGCAATCGGCGTCGCTGTACTCCCTGGCGAAGGGAGGCCGCGCGGCGGACGGGCAGCTCGACCGGACTCCGAGCCCCCCGATCAGCCGCAGGGGTAGCCCGGCCCGGTCGGCCGCGTCGATGAGGGCGCCTATCTCTTCAAGGAGTCCTTCAGTCCTGGGCATGGAACGGCCCCGTCACTCGACGGGGATCTCCCCGTAGATCTTGTCGACGTCGATGCCGCTCTTGCGGCGCCACGCCCGCATCGCGAAGTACAGCGCCGTGGCTCCCAGGTAGAGAGCGACGACGAAGGCTACCGAGGTCGCGTTCCTGTAGCTGATGCCGTAGAGCTGATTAGGATCGATGAACCATTGATAGAGGAGGTATCCTAGGAACGCACAGAACGCCGCGCCGAATACGGTTATGAGCGGGACCCCGCCGATAGAGAACCTCGCCAGCGGCGACGCGCGATACAGGTCCTTCTTGACGAAGGGCAGCAGCACGGCGGACAGGCTCGTGCCGAAGAAAGTCACCGCGATGACGAGAGTCGAGACGAGGGTCAGGGAACTGAAGCCCAGGACGTCCCAAATATACAGGGCGGATACTATGACGCCGGGGATCACCATCAGGAGGAGCGCGACTATGGGCGTCCTCGTCTTCTCCGAGACCCTGGCGACGCCTTCCGGGAGGAGGCGGTCGAAGCTGGCGGAGAACAGGATGCGCGTGCTGGAGAGGTATATAGTCCCGGCCCAGCCGAAGAACCAGGCGCTCATCGCGACGAGGACCAGGGCCTGGACGAAGCGGCTGCCGAGGCCTATGACGGCGAACAGCGCCGGGTACGGCCAGACGGGCAGGACCATCGGGGACGACGACGGGTCCCAGCGATTCTGCCAGAAGGCGGCGTTCGCCTTCATATAGAAATCGAAGCCCATGTACCGGTCGAGGGCCAGGAGGAAGAGGATGGCGAGGACGCTCGTCGCGACGAGGGCGGAAGCCATGCCCGCGAAGTTGCGCCTGATATCCTGAGAGCCGCGGATCTCCCCGTACAGCGTAGCTCCCCAGTTGGGCCATAGGTTGAAGAACGCGAGGTACGGGAGGAGTAGCATAACGGCCTTGAGGCCGCCGCCCCAGAGCGGAGTCTTCGGCCCGAGCGCCCCGGCGGCCGCCTCGACGGCGGCGTAGGCCCCGTCCACGCCGAAGAGGCCGCTCATGCCCGAGTCGAACGAGGCCCGGAAACCCGCGGGGTCCCTGGTCAGGAACAGCAGGATAACGGCGGCGAGGCCCGCGTTGCCTATCCAGAAGCAGATTTTCTGCACCGTCGCGTACGTCTTCATGCCCTTCGCGATGACGAGCGTGACGAAGCCGCAGGTAATGAGCACCACTACGAACCAGGCCAGCGGCGACGTCGCGACGGCGAGGGCGAAGTCCTTGAGCCCGAGCACCGCGCCGAGAGGCACTATGACGACGTGCCTGAGCATATCGGCGTACAGGGGGGTCCAGAGCCACAGTATGAAGCACCAGCCCGTCATGGAGAGCACGTAGCCGAAGCCGCCCCCGAGTATGCGGCTCTGCCATACGTAGTCCCCGCCGGCGCGAGGCATGGCGGCTATGAGCCCGGCGTATACGACGACCTCGGGCAGCACGAAGAGCGCCCCGAGTATCAGGGCGGGTATGAGGCCGCCCTCGAAATACCAGGCCTGGCTCATGGTATAGAGACCGAGGGTGACTAGATTTACGGAGAAGAACGCGTATATGAACGCGTCCATGACGGACCAGGAACGCACCAATCCCGTCGCCTTGCGAAGGAACACGTCAGGTTCAGAAGCCATACTCACCTCACTGCATTATCGCGAATCAGACGCGAGTATATCATCGAATATTCCTAACCGGTCGTCAGAACATACGTGCGCAAGCCCTTGCGCGCGTCGAGCTCCAGGAGCGCCCCCTGGAGGACGCCTTGCTCGTAGAGGCTCCCCGGGTTGATGGCGAGGACCTTTCCGATCCGGGTCACGCCTTTCGCCTCGTGGATATGGCCGTGCAGGGATACGAGCGGCTTATAGGACGCGATCGCCTCGCGTACTGCGCGGCTCCCGACGGGCACGGTAGACTGGCCGGCGTTCTTGACCGACAGGTCCGCCCCTAGCTCCGGGGCGTCGTCCAGGCCGCTCGCGTACGGGGGGCAATGGAAATTGAACAGGGTCCTCGAGAAGTCGCTACGGCCGGCCAGCGTCGCGCCGATCCTGGAGCCGAGGCTATCCTCGGATTCTTCCCTATAGGTATGCCACGGAGTCTCGTTGGTCCATCCCGTCGAGGCTACGAAGAACCCGTCTATCTCGAGGCACCGGCCCTCGCCGTCCATGACCGCGGACGATCCGGCTAGCTGGGCGTCGACCTCGAACGGATCGTCGTTGCCGGGGCAGACGACGCAAGGCACGCCCTTGGGCAGCCTATCCTCGGCCATCGACAGCCAGGTATCCATCGTCCGGGCGACCGCCTGGCGGAACCGCTCGTCTATCGCCTCGGGATGATCCGCTAGGTAGGCCCGCTCGTCGCTATCCATGCGCACGGGGTAATAGCCTCGGCTCCTGACGCGCTTCTCGAATTCCTCTACCTCCGCCGACGTGCCGAGGTCGTACTCCGAGCCGAGGAGGACGGCCTTATAGGCGGAGCCGTCCCGAACCACGGGCACGATGGCCTTCCCCGTCATATCGCCGCCCAGGATAAGCGCGTCGGCCTTATAATACGCGGCCGAGGCCAGGAATTTCTTCCAGCATACGTCGGAACCGTGGATATCGCTCGCGAAGAAGAATCTGGGCACGTCTACCTACCTCTATCCTGTAAGCCTGACTGTCGTTCCGGGACGTGGAATAATCCAGTTCCCAGGCGTCGCCGCACGAGCGCGACGGTGCGGTAGAACTGCCCGCATAGCGCCGCGAGCGTCGTCGCCGCGACGTAGGCCATCGGCGCGGCGTAGATCCACGTAGCCGTTACGCGGCCCGTGGCGACGAGCCACGACGCGACGAGGGCCGCGGCCGAGCCGGCCGCGAGATCGGCGTAGAGCGACGGATATCGGAGCCCTACGAGCCTTACGCGCAGGAGGTCGCCTACGTGGCGGGTGCCTACGAACCCGATGCACAGCAGGCCGAACGTCATGATCCAGCGGGGCTGCCCGGCGACCTGGCCCGCTACCGTCCACACGGCGAGCGGCGCCGTGGACGCCAGCTGTACGCACAGGGCGCCGAGGCCGTCGAACTTGATCTTCATGAGCGTCACGATTATCGAGGCGAGGTGCCCCGCCACCACGAGCGCGAGCAGGACGACTATCGGGGCGAGCCCGAGCCCCGCTATCGGCGAAGCCCAAAAATCATAGCCCAGCACGGGAATGGACACGAGTACGAGCATATGGAGCGTAATGCCCTCTTCCGAGGAGATAGCGCCGAAATGGAGCTTTCCGGTCTTGACGACCTCCCGGAGCACGACCCAGTCGGAGATTCCGCTGACTAGTATGAGGACGGCCGCCAAGGACGGCGAGACGACGGGAAAGGCCGCCACGAACGAGAGCGGGAAGAAGAACACGTTCATGGCGTCGAACCAATGATCGACGAATTCGCCGAGCGGTCCCGATACCCCTATGCGCCTCGCCTGCATTCCGTCAAGGCAGTCAATAGTATGGTAGGCGAATACCAGGAACGCGCAGAGCGCGAAGATCCAAGGATGGCCGGGCCCGTAGCTAGCCCCGAACGCGATCAGGATAGCGAGCGCGGCCCAGGAGCCTATGTTGCCTAGCATGCTCAGCAGGTTCGCCGATATCCGCCCAGGAACCAGCTTGAAGGCCAAGCGCCACCAGTACTTGTATACCTTGTCGACGATCGAGTCGTTGACGCTAGCATAGCTATACGTAAGGACTCGATCGGGGTCGTCGTACCTATCCATTAACGAAACTCCAAGAGGGCGAGAGGAATTCTTGCTATCTAATGACTTTATTTTGATCGTGGGACTATATATATTTTTTTTGCATTAGTCAATCCGGCTGGCCTTACCAGCTCGCCTGAGGAAAATAGAAAAGGCGCGGGACGCGATCGGCCCGCGCCCCGTAGCTCGCGTCCCGCTCCGTATTTCGCTTATTGCCTATCGGTCCCGTTATCCTCGTACGTATTGGTGCCGGCGTCGGTCACGAGCGCGGCGGTCTTATCATCGACTCCGACGGTATTATGATGGATACGCGAATTCTCGAGCGCTAGGCTGGCGCATTCAGCGAATATTTCGATGCCGCAATCCGCGTATCCTATCTCGCAATAGCGGAACTCGCTCGCGTTGCCGGCGACCTCGATGCCGAACCAGTCTCCCGGGGCCGGGACCGGCTTGGAGGAGACGAATCGTACCGGCGCGGCGCTCGTCCCTATGGCCGTCAGCCTCCCGGAAGCCTCCACCGAGATCCATCCCTCGGGCGCCATGGAGACGACTACGCCGGGCGAGAGCGCCATGGTCGCGTATACGCGTATATAGTTGTCCACGAAGACGGGCACCTTGACCAGGGAGAGGCTGAGCGCGCGATCCACGCTATGGCCCGCGAATCGGGCTCGCTGGTTGGTATTGGAAGCGAAGGAGTTGCTGTCGTCGACATCGAACGCGCCGTTGACGGTCAAAGGCTCGGTATTGCCTACGAACGCGTTGGAGCCGAATGCGCCCATCGAGGCCGCTCGCGACGAGTCCAGGCCGTCGGTATTGCCTTCGAACCTGCAATGCGACACCTCGGCGAGGGAGCCGCTCAGCCCGAGCCCGGTCGCGGCGTACTCGAAGGAGCAATACTCGTAGACGGAGCCGTTGCCAGCGTCGTCGACGCCGAACCAGTCGCCCTTGGCCTTGACGGGCTTCGAAGAGGTGAAGGTTATAGGCTTATCGCTGGTTCCGCGCGCGATTATCCGCCCGCCCGCCGTTACGTCTATCCAGGAGCCCGGTTCCATGATGAAGGTAGTACCCGGCTCTACGGTCCACGTCGCGCTGACGTAGAAGCCGCTCGGCACGGTATAGGTCCCGGCCGAAGTCGTCGTGGCCACCGCGATTTCCTGGCCCAGTACCGGCGACGCGGGCGACACGGGCGAGACGTCCCCCCCGCATCCGAGAAGACACAGCGAGACGGCTAACGCGATGTACAACGATCCAAATTTCCTTGAGTTCATTGGCACGCTCCGTGAAATGGTTTTCCGCATCGCGGATTCGCCCATTAGCCTATCATCGCCTAGAGGCGGCCACCACACAGCGTATTGTGATTACTCGAGAATGAGACGCTCCGGGTCGGGCGTCACGACGGAGATCCCAAGGGCCCTATAGATCCTATGGATATTGGAACTCTTAGGACAGACCAAGCCGCGCTCTATATTCCACAGCGTATTGGCGTGCATGCCAGAGACGCTGGCGAGAGCCTCGAGGGTCAGCCCCGAGGATTCCCGGCGTCCGCGGACTGAGCCGCCGATTATCGCGATTATGGAAGCGTAAGGCATCCGTTGGATGTCGGCCCGCGGGAAAGCCTCCTCGCCCTCGTGGAGGACTATGATGTCGACGTTATCCCTCAGGACTAGGCTCCTGCACCCTAGGGCGGCGAGGAGCCGGCACTGCGTGGTGCTCGTCATATCGTGCTCTCCGCGCTCCACCGAGGCGACGGTATTGACGTGGACGTCGGCTAGCTCGGCGAGGGCCTCCCTCGACAGGCCCCGCTCTAGCCTCGAACGCCTATACTCGGCCCCGCAGGCCGCGAGGTACGCGCGCTCGTCGAACCTCTCCTCGGGCTCCTCCATGCGGCCCCTAGTTCCCGCGAACGGGACCGCGGCCCGGCGCGCGGTAGTAGTCGACGCGGCTGGCCTCTCGGAAGCCCCTCGAGCGGTACAGCGCCAGGGCGGCCGCGTTAGTGACGTCGACCTCCAGCGAGATAGCGCGTACGCCGCGCTTCCTGAGCACGACGAGGCAGGAATCGACGATAGCCCCGCCGAGCCCGCGCCCTCGCATCCCCGGGACGACGCCGAGGCCGTGGAGCATGGCCGAGGCTCCTTCCCCCTCGCCCTCGACGGCTATCGCGGCTAGGCCGACCGCCCCGTCCGCGGACCTGGCGATGAACTGCTCCCGCCCGGGATCGGCGAGCGTCGCCTGGGCGAAGGCCGCGGCGGCATCCCTGCTCTCCCCGAAGGCCGACGCGGACAGCGAGGCGAGCTCCCCGAGGCCTTCCGCGGCGACGGGCACGAGCCTGAGTCCCTCGGGCGGCCGGATCGTGGCGAGGCGTTCCGGCGGCAGCCGCATGAGCAGCTCCGCGCGGGCAAGGCGGGCGCCGAGCCTGGCCGCTACGGCCGCGCCGCTCGGGGACGCGCCGTCGCAGGCCACGAGGATCGAACCGGCCCCCGACAGCGAGAGCGCGTCCGCCAGGCCTCCGTAGAGCCTCGTGAAGATGCCCTGGCGCCTGAATACGGGGGACACGCAGGCGCTGATCTCCCCTTCCGCCCTCGAGGGCGCGAACGCGCAGGCGGCTCCGGCGAGTATCCGGGAGCGGGCGGCCCCGGCCCAGGCCAGGCGCCACGCCGCCAGGTCGCGGTCGGCGTTCAGGTGGGTATCGAATTCCATGCACGGGTCGAAGCCGTCCGCGTCCCTGCACTCCGCTATCAGCCCCTCGACGGCCGCTCGCTCCCCGGCGCCCAGGGCGACGCGCTCCTCGAAGCTTACGGGCAGGCAGACGTTCACGACTCCCCCGCCTTGATGCGCTCGATCTCGTCCCGGAGCGCGGCGGCCGACTCGAATTCCAGGTTCTTGGCCTTCTCGAGCATCTCGCGCTCGAGCCGCCTGACGAGGGCGTTCTTCTGCTCCGGCACGAGGAGGTTGTAGGCGCCCTTAATAGTCTCGAGCTCGGTACCGAGGGCCTCCTGCCTCTCTTCCTTATGCCGCTGCAGGATATCGTGGATAGCCTTCTTCACGGTCGTGGGGGTGATTCCGTGCTTCTCGTTGTAGGCCGTCTGCACCGCCCTGCGCCTATCCGTCTCGCTTATGGCGAGGCGCATCGCGTCCGACATCTTGTCGGCGTACATCACGACTATGCCGGCCGCGTTACGCGCCGCCCGCCCGATTATCTGGACGAGGCTGGTGGCCGAGCGCAGGAAGCCTATCTTATCCGCGTCCAGTATCGCTATGAAGGATACCTCGGGCAGGTCTATCCCCTCGCGCAGCAGGTTGATGCCGACGAGCACGTCGTACTCGCCGGTACGGAGCTGGGTAAGGATCTCCACGCGCTCGATGGTCTCCACCTCGCTGTGGATATACCGGACCTTGAGGGACAGCGAGCTCAAGTACTCGGACAGGTCCTCGGCCATGCGCTTGGTCAGGGTCAGGATCAGGCTGCGCTCGCCGAGGGCGACGCGCTTCTTTATCTCGGCGTAGATGTCCTCCATCTGCCCCTCGCTCGGGCGTACCGATATGACGGGGTCGACGAGGCCGGTCGGCCGGATCATCTGCTCCACGACCCGCGCCGACTTGGCCGTCTCCACGGCGCCGGGCGTCGCCGACACGTAGACGACCCGCTTCGTCAGGCTCTCGAACTCGTCGAACTTGAGCGGGCGGTTATCGAGGGCGCAGGGCAGGCGGAAGCCGTAGTCGACGAGGTTCTGCTTGCGCGAGCGGTCGCCCGCGTACATGGCGCCTATCTGCGGCAGGCTGACGTGCGACTCGTCCACGAAGGTCAGGAAGTCCTCGGGGAAGTAGTCGAGGAGGACCGACGGCCTCTGCCCCCGGGCGCGACCCGAGAGCGGCCCGGAGTAGTTCTCTATCCCCGGGCAGTAGCCCATCTCCTCGAGGAGCTCGATGTCGTACTCCACCCTGGTCTTGAGCCGCTGGGCCTCGACGAGCTTCTTATTGGCCATGAGCTCCTCGTAGCGCGAGGCTAGCTCCTCCTTGATGCCGGACAGCGCGCGCTGCACCATCGTCTCCGGCATCACGAACTGCTTGGCCGGGTAGATCACCGCGGCGTCGAGCTCCTCGACCACCTGCCCCGAGACCGGGTCGAAGCGCCGTATGCGGGTCACCCGGTCGTAGTCCAGCTCTATCCGGTAGGCTTCCTTCGCGTAGGCCGGGTATACCTCGATGACGTCCCCGCGGATGCGGAAGCGCCCCCGGTCGAGCACGGCGTCGTTACGCTCGTACTGCAGCGATATCAGCTCACGCTTGAAGGCCTCCGGATCGAGGTCCTCGCCGGCTACCGCCTCGACCTTCATCTCCCTATAGACCTCCGGGGTCGCCAGGCCGTAGATACAGGAGACCGTCGCGACGATTATGACGTCCCGCCTCTCCATCAGGCTCCGCGTCGCCGACAGGCGATGGCGCTCTATCTCCTGGTTGATGTCCGCGTCCTTCTCTATGTACAGGTCGCGCGTCGGGACGTAGGCCTCGGGCTGGTAGTAATCGTAGTACGAGACGAAGTACTCGACGGCGTTGTCCGGGAAGAAGTCCTTGAACTCGCGGAACAGCTGGGCCGACAGCGTCTTGTTGTGGCTCACTATCAGGGTGGGCTTCTGGACGGCCTCGATGACCTTCGCCATGGTGAAGGTCTTGCCCGAGCCGGTGACGCCCTTGAGCGTCTGGAACCTATCGCCGGCCAGGACGCCGGCGGCGAGGGCCTCGATGGCCTGAGGCTGATCGCCCGCGGGCTCGAACGGGGATACTACTTTGAACGGCTTCATGCGCTGAGTATAGCGCCTCCCGGCCCCGAGAGTGAAGCTACAATATCATTTTACGCCGAGGGCTACCGCGGCCTCCCCTATCGCGCGGGCGCCTCTGGCCAGCTCGCCGACGGCCGCCGATCCGAAGCTGACGCGCAGGTGGGCGTCGGCCTCGTCGGAGCCTCCCGTATCGCGCCTGAAGGCCGACTCGGGGGCGACGGCGCATCCGCGCCTCAGGCACTCCGCGGCGAGGACGCGCGCCTTGACGCCCGGCGGCGCGGATACCCAGAGGTTGATGCCGCCCTCCGGCCTGTCCCACGACAATCCCGTCCCTCGGTACGGGACGAGGGCCTCCTCGAAGGCGGCGAACGCCGACCGGTACCGCTCCCTCGCCGCGACGAGGTGGGACTCGAGGCGCCCGCTCGACAGGAAGCGGTCGAGCACGCGCTGCATGAGGCCGTTCGAGGATATGTCTATCGAGCGCTTGACGCCCGCGAAGCGCTCGCGCATCGCCGCGGGCGCCTCGAGGCAGGCGATCCGCAGACCCGGCATCAGCGACTTGGAGAAGCTCTTGACGAAAAGCACCCGCCCCGCCGCGTCGAACGACCGGATCGACGGCGGGGGACCGCCCGACCACGAAAGGTCGGAGAACAGGTCGTCCTCCACGACGTAGAAGCCGTAGCGCTCCGCCAGCCCGGCGATTGCGGCGCGGTTCTCGGCGTCGTACACGGCTCCCGTCGGGTTCTGGAACGACGGGTTGACGTGCACGAGCCTCAGGGGCCGCGTCGAGGCGAGGCGCTCGAGGGCCTGGAGGTCCAGGCCCCGCGGGCCGACGGGTATAGCTTCCACGCGCGCGCCCGCCGCCACGAAGGCGTCCCTCGCCCCGCCGTAGCCCGGCGTCTCCACGGCCGCGACATCGCCGCGGCGCAATAGCGCGCGGGCCGCCAGGTCGATGCCCTGCTGGGCCCCGGAGACTATATGCACGTCGGCGGGATCTACGGGCTCCCGGCCGCCCCGGCGTGAGGCCGCGAGGAAGACGGCCAGGGTCCTCCTGAGCGGCGCGTACCCGGCCGTGTCCTGGTACTCGAAGGCCCTCCCGCCGTCGGCGTCTATCGCCTCCGCTATAAAGCGCTTGAGGTCGGCGAGCGGGAACAGGTCTCGCGGCGGCGCGTTCGCGGCTAAGTCCACGAGGCCCGGAGCGCCGTCCGGCATGCCGCCAGAAGCCTCGTCCGGCCCGTCACCGCGCGCCGGGCGAACTACGGGGGCCGCCCTGTCCGGGCCGCGACCCGAGGCCGCGTCCTCGAAGCGCGCGTCCACGGGAGCGCCCTCGGACACGAAGGCTCCCGATCCGGCCCGCGACTCGACGAGGCCCTCCCGGGTCAGGATGCGGTACGCGGCGACGATGGTGGCCGGGTTGACGCCCAGCTCGTCGGACAGCTTCCTGACCGAAGGCAGCCTGTCTCCAGGCCGGAACTCCCCGCCGACGATTCCGGCGCGCACCGCGTCCGCGGCCTGGATATACAAGGGCGTCTCGTCGTCCTTGTAGAGGCGAAAATCGCGGCTCATCGAAGCCTCCTTGACCATACGATACAGTATACAATACAGTATGCAATACAGTATGCGATACAGTCTACAGTACAGTCCGGGTTATTGGGCGATGTCCGCCCGATAGAGCATCGGATCCTACGGCGGAGTATACGATACGCGGCGATAAGGCCGGAAGGGGATGCATATGGAAGACAGGCAGCGGATAAACAGGGACCTCGCGAGGATGCTCAAGGGCGGCGTCATAATGGACGTCGTCGACGCCGACCAGGCCCGTATCGCCGAGGCCGCGGGAGCGGTAGCGGTCATGGCCCTCGAGCGCGTACCCGCGGATATCCGCAGGGAAGGAGGGGTCGCCAGGATGTCGGATCCGAGGCTCATAAAGGAGATACGGGCCGCAGTCTCCATACCGGTAATGGCCAAGGCGCGCATCGGGCACTTCATGGAGGCGCGCGTCCTCGAATCCCTCGGCATCGACTATATAGACGAAAGCGAGGTGCTCACTCCGGCCGACGACAGGTACCATATCGACAAGACGGCCTTTAAGGCGCCCTTCGTTTGCGGCGCCAGGAACCTCGGGGAGGCGCTCCGCCGCGTGGGCGAGGGAGCCGCCATGATAAGGACCAAGGGCGAGGCGGGCACGGGCGATATCGTAGAGGCCGTGCGGCATCTACGGGAGATAGACGACGGCATCCGCGCCGTCCTGGCCGCGCCGAAGGAAGAGCTCATGACGATCGCCAAGGAGCTCGGCGCTCCGTATGAGCTCGTGCTCGAGGTCCGGGCGCTCGGCCGCCTACCCGTGGTGAATTTCTCCGCCGGAGGGGTCGCGACTCCGGCGGACGCGGCCCTGATGATGGCGCTCGGGGCGGAAGGCGTATTCGTAGGCTCGGGCATATTCAAGTCGGCCGATCCGGAGCGCCGCGCCAGGGCTATAGTCAAGGCGGTCACCTTCTGGAACGACCCGGCTATCGTCGCTGAGGCCTCGGAGGGACTCGGCGAGGCGATGCGGGGAATAGACGTCAAGTCGGACGCCGGCGCCGAACGGTTCGCGTCGCGCGGCGTATGAGCGCGGCGCTGACTATCGGGGTGCTGTCGCTGCAGGGGGGCGTCGCCGAGCACCTGGCGGCGCTCGCTCGAGTAGACGGCGTCCGGGGCGTCCCCGTTAGCAAGGCTTCCGAGCTCGGATCGGTTGACGCGATCATCCTGCCCGGCGGCGAGAGCACCGCTATAGGCCGCCTCCTCCGCGATTTCGGCATGGCGGACCCGCTCCGCGAACGTATCGCCGCCGGGCTCCCCGCCTGGGGAACCTGCGCCGGCATGATTCTGCTCGCGAAGGACATCGACAACGACGACAGGCGCCACGTCGGGCTCATGGATATCTCGGTAAGGCGCAACGCCTACGGCGGGCAGCTGAGCTCGTTCGACGCTTCGGCCGTCATCGACGGCCTCGGCGAGCGGCCCTTCCCCCTCGTCTTCATCCGGGCGCCCGTCATCACGCGGACGGGACCCGCGGTCGAGGTGTTAGCCAGCCTGGACGGGCGAGCGATAGCCTGCGTCCAGGGCGCCATGGCCGCGACGAGCTTCCATCCCGAGCTGACGCGGGACGAGCGCTTCCATCGCTGGTTCGCGGCCCTCGCCAGGCGGGAGGCCTAGGCCCCGGGACCCGCCGCTACTTGCTTCCCAGGTACTCGGCCCTATCGGACAGGACGATATTGACCGATACCCGCCTTGAGCCTCGGTAGTACTCGACCTTTACCGTCTCGCCCGGCTTATTGTCCTCTAGGGCCGAGTACAGGTCGGCGAGGGAACCGATATCCATGCCGTCCACGGCGGCCAGGACGTCTCCTCCGACGTTGAACACGCTCTGATAGTAGCGCACCGGCGTCGTGCCGCCCCTCAGGCCGCCGCGATCGGCGTTGCCGCCTTTCGTGGCCGACGATATGAGGAGGCCCTTCTCCACCGGAAGCGGGCCGCCCTTCTCCTTCATATACTCGATGAGCGCCGGGAACAGCTGCACGTACTCGGCGTCTATCCAGCCGCGCTTGACCATGCCGAATTTTATAAGGTCCGGCACGATCCGCTTGGCCGTGTTCACCGGAACGGCGAAGCCGACGCCTACCGAGCCGCCCGAGGGGGAGTAGATCATCGTGTTCACGCCTATGATCTCGCCTTGAGCGTTGAGGAGGGGGCCGCCCGAGTTGCCCGGGTTGATGGACGCGTCCGTCTGTATCATGTCGCGGATTATCGTCTTGGAGTCCTGCTGCACGGGGCGGCCGAGGCCGGAGACGATACCGCGCGTCAGGGTCCGCTCGAGGCCGAAGGGGTTGCCTATCGCGAGGACCTTCTGGCCCACCCGGAGGTTGCCGCTATCGCCGTACGGCACGACCGTCAGGGAGAGGCCCTTAGGCGGATCGAACTTCACGACGGCAAGGTCGTTCTCCGAATCCGAGCCTATGACCCTGCCCTCCATCCTCGAGCCGTCGGCGAGGTTGACGAATACCTTGTACGCGTCCTTGATGACGTGGTAATTGGTCAGTACGTAGCCTCTCGCGTCGATGATGGAGCCCGATCCGGATCCGCCCTCCTTGGGCACCGGCTCGAGGAACCAGTTAATGGCTACGACCTCGGTGGTAATATTGACGACCCCGGAGTTCAGCCGCTCGTACACGGAGATATTCTCGCGCTCGTCCTGCGAGTACCCGGCCTCGGAGAGTACCGGGATGGCCTCCGGAGGCGCGGCGCTGGCCTTCGGGGCCTCGCCCCTGTCCGCGAGCGCCGTATCGGCTACCGGCGTCGCGGGGTCGGTTCGGCCGCCTATAGGCAGGAGCCCTACGCCGACGGCCGCGAGCAGCCCGACTGACAGCGCCGCCGCGACGGAAACGATCATTTGCCTACGTGAGTATAATCGCACCTGTATCCTCCAGCGAAGCGGCTTAAGGCTTCGCGCGTCGTATCAATAGAATATACATGTCTTGGCCGCGAACGCCAACGGCCGAGGCGGCCGTTTCCGTATCGCATTGACCGCGGCGGGAACGCCGGGTACTATGAAGCGCTATGGATATAAAGAGAAGACTCGGCCAGGCCTACGGCGTCGCCGGCAAGGACGAGGCCAAGGAAGAACAGAAGCCTCGGGCGCCTGTCGCGGCTCGTCCCCAGGGACGCCCTATCGGCCCGCGCGGCGAGCAGGCCCCGAAGAAGGCGGAACGGTCCCGCGAGCCCGACGCCAGGGCCGTCGCCGCTTCCGAGAGCTATATCAAGACCGGGCTGCCGGGCATAGAGAAGGCGGCCAAATTCCTCCTGCTCCTAGGCAGGGACGAGGCCGCCAACGTCATACGGCACCTGAAGCCGGCCGAGATCGAGAACGTCTCGCGCGAGATAGCCCGGATCGACCGCATAGATACCGCCGAGGCTAACGAGATACTCACCGAGTTCGGCTGGCTCGCCAAGACCCAGGGCGCCAGCCTCGAGGGCGGGCCGGAGATAGCCGAGAGCATGCTCGCCGCGGCGTTCGGGGCGGAGCGCGCCAGGGAGGTCTTCCTCAAGGCCGTGCCGGAATCGAGGAAGCCGTTCGAGTTCCTGAACGACTTCGAGGCGCGCCAGCTGATGGTCCTCTTCAAGGACGAGTCCCCGCAGATGATAGCGATGATACTGCCGCATATCGGCCCCAAGCTCGCGAGCGGGGTCATCTCCGAGCTCCCGCCCGCCGTCAGGGCGGACGTCATACAGCGCATAGCCCGGCTGGACAGGAGCGCGCCCGACGTCATTGACAGGGTGGAGGCGGTGCTCAGGGACAAGGCCGCGAGGATAGGCCGGGCCGACTCCGGCGAGCGCATCGACGGGGCCGCGGTACTCGCGGGCATCCTCAAGCACGTCGACGGCGGCCTCGAGGACGATATCCTCTCCGGCATCGAGGAGGACAACCCCGTGCTGTCCAAGGACATCCGGGAAAGGCTATTCACCGCGGACGACATACTGCGCGTGGCCGACCGCGACATGCAGAAAGGCCTCCGCGACCTGTCCGAGCGCGACATCGCGCTCGTGCTCAAGGGCAAGAGCCAGGCGTTCAGGGACAAGGTCCTGTCCAACGTCTCCCAGGGCAAGCGGACGATGGTGCTCGAGGAGTACGACATCATGGGCACCGTCAGGCGGGACGACGCGGACAAGGCGACCAAGTCGTTCATCGATGCCTATAAGAGGAAATGGGAAGCGGGCGACCTCATCCTCGAGGGCGACGACGACCTGATCGACTAGGCCGTCGCGGGGCCGCTACGCCTAAGGCTTCGCCTCCGGCTTGGCGTATCGCACGCCTCCCTCGGACGCCTCCTCGGCGCGCGCGAGCATGAACAGCAGGTCCGAGAGCCTGTTGACGTAGCGCCGCAGGGGCCCGGGCACGTCCGCGTCCCAGGCCAGGGACACGATCCGCCGCTCGGCTCGGCGGCATACGGTCCTCGCCACGTCCAGCTTGGCCGACTGGATAGTAGCCCCGGGTATGACGAAGCCCTTGAGCGGGACCTCGGCTTCCAGGCGCTCGACGTATACGGATAGCCGGTCCTCGTCGGCGGCCGTGATAGGCGACGAGAACGAGCCCGTCCGCGTGGCCAGCTCGCCGGCTACGCGGTACAGGTCGCGCTGGACCTCCTCCGCTATCTCCCGGACGTCGGGCCGCTTGAGCCAATGCTTGGCCTCCCCTAGCAGCGAGTCCAGCTCGTCTATGGTGCCGTACGCCTCGACCCGCATATCGTCCTTGCGTACCCGCTCGCCCGACCAGAGCCCGGTCAGGCCGTCGTCCCCCGTCCTCGTCACGATTCCCATCTCGTCCCCTTGCGTCCGATCGCTACATCCGCGAACATCTTAACATACTATTTTGCATCCGCATTCGTACTATGGTAGAATGAGGAATGGATGTATATTGAAAAATCATAAAGAGGATATAGAGAGCCCTTAATGCTTATGATGAATGAGGCTGAAGTCGACGCGGCCAATGAACGGGCCTGGAGCTCGTGCATCCAAACTCCACAGTCTACGCTCGAGGAGTCCGAGCGCACCTTGGCGGCAGCCACGGACCTGGGGTACGCGAGGGGGCGGAGCTACGCGCTCCTGAACATCGGATGGTCGCTATACTACCTGTCCAGGCTGCCGGGAGCCTACGATTCCTTCGTAGCGGCTCAGAGGCTATTCGAGGAGCTCGGCGACGTGGTCGGGCTATGCCGGGCCCTGAACGCCCTCGGCGTCTACAACCATTTCATATTCAGGCTCGACAAGGCCGTCGATTTCTACACCAAGAGCCTCGATACCGCGAAGGCTAACGGTATCAAGGACCGCGAGATCGTCGCGATGGGGAACATCGGCGAGCTATGCCTCGAGCTCGGGAACCCCCAGGAAGCGCTCGAGTACCTGATACCCGCCTACGACGAGATGCCCGACGACTTCAACCAGGGCAACGTCGCCGATTGCCTAAGGAACATAGGCCAATGCTTCCTCCAAATGGACAATCTGCTCCTCGCGGGGGAATTCACGAGGAAATCCTACGAGCTGGCCAAGAGGGCGGGCGAGACTATCATAGCCGCCGATTCGCTCGAGACGCTCGCGACCGTATCGATAGCGCTGGGCGAGCTGGCTGAAGCCGAACGGCTCGTCGCGACGGGCCTCTCGCTCGCCGGGGAGACGGGAAACCTCAGCCAGCGGGCCAGCCTCCTCATCGTCCGCGGGACCATCCTCAACTGCATGGGCCGGCCGGGCGACGCCCTCGTGGTGCTTCTCGAGGCTGCCGGCCTTTGCCAGGACATCAACCTCAAGAGCAAGCTATTCAAGGCCCACGAGCAGCTCTCGAAGTCGTACGAGTACTTGGGCGACCATAGCAAGGCGCTCGAGTACTATAAGCGCTTCGCGATCTTCAGGGCCCAGGTCCAGCACGAGGACAGCACCAAGAGGCTCAGGAGCATACAGACCCAGACCGACATGGAGAGCGCCAGGCAGGAAGCGGAGATATACCGGCTCAGGAATATAGACCTCAAGGGCAAGACCGAGGAGCTCGAGGAGATCAACAGCCAGATAGTATCCATATCGAGGATAGGCCGCCGCGTGACCGCCAGCCTCGACTTCAATACCGTGGTCCAGACCATGTACGATTGCCTCAAGCCGTTCCTGCACATGGACATGTTCGGGATAGCGCTGTACGACGGCGACAGGAACCAGCTCGTCTACAAGCGCTACTACGAGGACGGCGAGCGGAGGCACGAGCATAGGATAAACGCCGATTCCGAGAGCAGCTTCGCGGCGTGGGCCTTCAGGAACCGCAAGCCGGTGCTGATAGCGAATAAGGACGCAGAGTACTCGAGCTATCTTTCCAAGCCGTCCACGAGGAAGGGCGCCGCCGCTCAATCCGTTGTCTGCATGCCCCTGGCCATCGAGGGGCGGATCATAGGCGTCATGACCATCCAGAACCACGAGGCGAACGCGTACGCCCCCAAGAACCTGTCCTTCATCGAGGCCCTGGCGCCCTACGTGGGCATCGCCGTCGAGAACGCCATAATCCACGACAGGCTCGAGATACTCAACAAGGCCCTCTCCGACGAGAAACGAAGCCTGGAGAGGGCGACGCTCAAGATAAGCCACCTCGCCAACCACGATACGCTGACCGGCCTCCCTAACCGCAGGCTCCTCTTCGAGCTCATGGCCAAGTCGGTGGAGAGCGCCAGGCGAACGGGCGGCAGGATCGGCGTAGTATTCATAGACCTCGACGACTTCAAGCCGATAAACGACCGCTTCGGGCACGCGGCCGGCGACAGCGCCCTCGTCGCCATGTCCGATCGCTTACGGGGGCTAGTACGCGCGTCCGATATCGTGGCCCGCATAGGCGGAGACGAGTTCGTCGCGGTGATCACCAACGTCAAGACTCGCGAGAGCATAGAGATGGTGGCGCGCAAGGTGCTGGACGAGTGCTCCAAGCCTCTATCCTTCTCCGGGAAGTCCTGCCTGGTAGGCATGTCCATGGGCATCTCCGTGTTCCCGGACGACGGCGAGGCGATAGAGGACCTCGTCAACAGGGCGGACGCGGCGATGTACGGCGTCAAGCACGTGAACAAGAACGCCTACGCCTTCTCGTCGGATTCCGCCCCGCTAGTCAGGCGTCCCGACTAGCGTACTCGATTGACACTGCAAGACCCCCGTGTTATCTTTTTCCGCGCTTTACGTCGAGGGAGCGCTACGCCCGCCGTAACGCCGACTTAGGCAAAACGACCGACCTAACATCATTCACTATCCAGGATGGTTTCGATGGCATCAAGCAACGACAAGCACGTCAGGCCCGAAGCGAGCGACACTCGCCATCGAGGCAACTCTTTCATCTATATAGGCACGGTGATACTCCTTATCATCACCGTGCTCGCCTTCGTGTTCGTGCCGGCGATGGGCGGCAGCATGGACGGCTCGGACGAGCTGACCTTCGGATCGTGGAATAACAAGCCTATATCGTTCGTTCAGGGCGGATACTTCTCCTCCCAGGTCCAGCAGGTCAAGGCCCAGTACGAGAGCCAGGGCATCAAGGACACGGGCGACCAGTTCTTCGCCTACAGGGTGTGGCAGCGCGCGTTCGAGAACACCGCCGTCCACCTGGCCCTGCTCGATTACGCCCAGCGGGCCGGCATCTCCGTCAGCGAGTCGTTCATAGACGCGAGGATGATAGAGAACCAGGCCTTCATGGATAACGGCGTGTTCTCGAAGCGAAAGTACCGCGAGGCCACGAACTCGGCGAAGATAGCGCTCCGCAAGGAAATAGAGACCTCCGCCCTGAAGGGCCGCTACGTGACGGACTCCGTCTCCTATATCGCGAGCAAGGCCGAGACCGGCTTCCTCAAGGCCATCGCCCAGTCGCAGCGCGTAGTCGAGTACGTCGCCGTCCCCTTCAGCGCCTATCCCGACGAGGAGCGCTTCGCCTTCGCCTCGGCCAACCCGGCCGCTTTCAAGCGCCTTGCCCTGTCCCAGATAACCGTGTCGTCCTCCAAGAAAGAGGCGGAGCAGGTAAAGGCCAAGGTCGGTTCCGGCTCCCTGTCGTTCGACGAGGCCGCCAAGGCGCATTCCAAGGACGATTTCGCCTCCAAGGGCGGCAACGCGGGCGCCCGCTACGCGTGGGAAATCAAGAGCGACCTGAAGGAGGCCTCGGACTTCGAGGCCCTCCAGTCCCTCGGCAAGGGCGAGGTATCGCCGGTCTTCGAGACGCTCGTAGGCTCCTGGGTCTTCTACCGCGTGGACGAGGCCTCCGCCGACCCGGACCTCGGATCCGCCGACCTCGCCAAGAACGTCACGAAGTACCTCAATAGGAACGAGAAGGGGCGGATCGAGGATTGGGTAGTCGCCAAGGCGTCGGAATTCGCCGCCGCCGCCTCGTCCGACTTCAAGGCCGCCGCGACGGCCAAGGGCTACGAGGTCAAGGAGACCCAGCCTTTCCCGCTCAATTACGGCAAGGCCCTGGACATAGGATACTTCTCCCTCCTCGGCTCGCTCGACGCGACAGACCTCCCCGAGCTGCGCGGCGCCGACACCAGCGAACGATTCCTCTCCGCCGCGTTCTCCCTGGAGGCGGGTCAGGTATCCAAGCCCGTCGTGCTCAACGATTTCGCCATAGTCCTCAGGGTCAAGGAGATCAAGAACGCCGACGAGGGCGACATGGGGCTCCTCGAGGCCTATTACCCCACGGTCGTGCAGCAGAACGCCTCGCGCGAGCTCGCCGCGGCCATACTCGCCAGTCCGTCGCTCAAGGACGACTTCATCGCGGCCTTCTCGCGGGCGTATTCCCAGACGAACTGATCGCCGTAGATATGGAACCGTCGGGACCCCTGCTCGTCGATACGGGCAGGGGTCTTTCTATCCGCTACATGGATCGCTGGCTCTATTCGAGGCGGGATCCGACCGCGGCTCCGCTAGAGGCGGCGCGCTCGGCGGCGATCCTTCCGGACACCCTCTACCTCGCGCCTTCGCCCTGCCTCTGCTACGGCCTCGCGGAACTCGTTTCCAGGCTGCCCGCCAGCAGCGCGGCGCTATGCGTCGAGACCGACCCGCGGCTGCGGGCCATCGCCTCTCGCGCCGTGTCAGAGGGGCTACGCGCCGAGGCCGCCTCGGGTCGGGTTGCCCTATGCGAGACGCGAGAGGCCTTGAGCGCGTACCGGGCGCTCGAGGCCGCCGTCGCCGCCAGGCGCTTCAGGCGCGTCGTCGAGGTTCGGCTCTCGGGCGGCCGAACGGTCGACGAGCGCGGCTACGACGGCGCCATAGCCTCCGTCGAGGCCGACATAGGCTCGCGCTACCGTAACAGGCTCTCCCTCGTCCGGATGGGCCGTTTATGGACGAAGAACCTCATAGCCAACCTCGGCGCCATGGACTGGGCCTCGGTCGGGCCGCTCCGCTCAGGAGGAAAGCCCGTAGTCGCCTGCGGCGCGGGCCCTTCGCTCGACTCGGCCATCCCCTACCTGCGCGCCGCGCGCGATAGCGTCTTCCTGCTGGCCTGCGACACGGCGGCGGGGGCCTTGGCCGCCGCCGGGCTGGCGCCCGACGCTGTCGTCTGCCTCGAGGGCCAGGTCTACAACGTGGCCGACTTCCTCCCGCTTGGCGCCGCGGCCTCTGACGAGGCCTCCCCCCGCGCCGCGGTACCGGGCGCCGTGGTCGATCTCTCGGCCCACCCTTCGTCGTTCCGCGCCCTTTCTGGCCCCAAGGCCCTTACCTTGAGCGAGTGGACGGATAGCGCCTTCCTCTCGCGCCTATCGGCCGCCGGACTACCCGTCAGCGCGGTACCACCGCTCGGCTCCGTAGGCGTACTGGCGCTGAGGGTCGCCGCGAGCCTGGGAGGGCCTATAGTCGTAGCGGGTCTCGATTTCTCGTTTTATCAGGGCCGCACCCACTGCGCGGGCAGCCCCGCCGACCTCCTATCGAGGCGCTCGGAGACGCGCACCTGCAAGTCGGCCGCCGCCTGGGACGCCTCGTTCAGGGACGGGCGCTCCAGGAACGGCGACGGGTCGCTGTCCGACCCCGCCCTCTCCATGTACGCGTCGCTAGCCGCGTCGGAGCTAAGGCTAGCCGCGGAACAGGGCGTCGCGGCCTATGACGCCCGGGGCGGCCTCGGGGCGCCGCTACCGGCGACGGCGCCAGGAGAAGAATCCCTGGCGGGAATACTGAGGACGGCCCGCGGCGCTTGCCCCGAGGCGACCTTCGGCTCCAGCGCCGACCCGGAGCTTGCGGCCGCCAGGGCGCGCTCCTTCCTCGAAGGGGAGCTCGAGCGCGCCGAGGCCGTCGCCGAGGCCCTGCGCCGAGGCTCGGACGACGCGCGCCTGCGGTCGATGCTCGCGGAGGCCGATTTCCTGTACATGCATTTCCCGGACCCCGAGCGCGTAGCTCTCCTGGAGGACGACGCGCTGAGGCGGGTCGCGGCGGAGGCCGCCTACTGGCGCGGCCGCCTCGAGGACGCGCTATCAGGCCCCGGCGACCGCTGAACGGCGGGCGAGACTGGCGAGCGGAACCCTAAGAGCCGACTGGCGGCTCGGCGCGTGGCGGCTCGGCGCGTGGCGGCTCAGCGCTTGTCGTCGTCCTCGTTCTCGCGGAGCACCGCCATGAAGGACTCCTGGGTCAGCTCGACGTCGCCGACCATCTTCATGCGCTTCTTGCCTTCCTTCTGCTTCTCGAGGAGCTTGCGCTTCCGGCTGATGTCGCCGCCGTAGCACTTAGCGAGCACGTCCTTGCGGACGGGGTTGACGGTCTCCCTGGCCACTATGGAGCCGCCGATAGCGGCCTGGATGGCTATCTTGAACTGCTGCCTGCTCATCGAGTCCTTGAGGCGCTCGCAGACCTTGCGCCCGCGTTCCATCGCCGAGGGCCTGAAGACTAGCTGGGCGAGCGCGTCCACGGGCTTGGAGTTGATGAGGATGTCGAGCTTGGACAGCTCGGTGGGCCTGTAGTCTATAATCTCGTAGTCGAAGCTGGCGTAGCCGCGGCTCGTGCTCTTGAGCTTGTCGTAGAAATCGAAAAGCACCTCGGCAAGCGGCATCTCGAAGGTCAGCTCGACGCGCTTCTCGTCCAGGTGGGTGAAACCGGTTTGCGAGCCGCGCTTATTGATGCACAAGGTAATGAGATTGCCTATGTAGGCCAGGGGCGTGATGATCTGGGCCTTGATGTACGGCTCCTCCGCCGACTCTATCCTGGACGGGTCCGGATAGTCGGCGGGATTGTCTATTATGGCCACGTCGCCGGAATGGGTCATCGTTAGCCTATAGCGCACGCTCGGAGCCGTCATGATGATGGCCTGGCCGTACTCCCGCTCCAGCCGCTCCTGCACTACCTCGAGGTGCAACATCCCCAGGAATCCGCAACGGAAGCCGAAGCCAAGGGCCGCGGAGCTGTCCTTGTCGTATATCAGGGAGGCGTCGTTCAGCTTCAGCTTCTCCATGGCGACCTTCAGCTCGGCGTAGTCCTCCGTGTCCATGGGGTAGATAGAGCTATAGACGACCGGCTTGACCTCGCGGAAGCCGGGGAGCGGCTCGGTCGCCGGATTGACGGCGCCCGTGACGGTATCGCCAACCCTGATGTCGGAGACCGTCTTGATGCCCGCGATGAAGTAGCCGACGTCGCCGGCGGTCAGCTCGTCCGACTTCGATAGCCCCAGCTTGAAGTAGCCGGTCTCCTCGACCTCGTACTCGGAATCGTTGTACATGAGGCGTATCCTCATGCCGGGCTTGACCTTGCCGTCGAAGACGCGCATGTGGACGATGACGCCGCGGTACGGGTCGTAATGGCTGTCGAAGATGAGGGCGCGGAGGGGCCGGTCGGGGGAGCCCCTCGGGCAGGGCACGCGCGCGACTATCGCCTCGAACAGCTCGTCGATGCCCGTGCCCATCTTGCCGGAGACGCACAGCGCCTCGTCGCCGTCGAGGCCGAGGTCGTGGCTGATCTGGTGCCTCGAGTCGTCGATGTTCGCCGCCGGCATGTCTATCTTGTTTATGACGGGCAGTATCTCGAGATCGTGCTCCAGGGCCATGTACATGTTGGAGAGGGTCTGGGCCTCGACGCCCTGGGTGGCGTCCACGAGCAGTATCGCGCCCTCGCACGAGCTAATAGCCCTGGAGACCTCGTAGGAGAAGTCCACGTGGCCGGGCGTATCGACCAGGTTGAGCGTGTACTCCTGCCCGTCCTTGGCCGTATACGACAGCGTCACCGCCTGGCTCTTGATGGTTATGCCGCGCTCCCGCTCAATGTCCATGTTGTCCAGCATCTGAGCCTGGATCTTGCGCTGGTCGACTATCTTGGCCCGCTCGATGAAGCGGTCGGCGAGCGTCGACTTGCCGTGGTCTATATGGGCGATGATACAGAAGTTACGGGTTCGTGCGATGTCGTGCATGCCTTCAATCTACCCCGGAAAGGCGGCCTTGTTCAATGACGCCCGGGCCCTGCGGGGTAGCGCTCCGGGCGGCGACCGCCGGCGGGCGAACGGCCGGAGATTTGCCTAAACTCGATTTAGGGAATACTATATACGCGAAGGAGACAGAACCAATGCTCGAGGCCCTTAACTATACTCCAGTCAACGGCGAGAAGAGCTCGCCGCTCGTAACCGTATACGCGCTGTCGACCTGCGGCTTCTGCAAGAGGGCCATGACGTTCCTCCAGAACCACGGCTTCGCGTACCGCTACGTCTATATGGACCAGATCCCCGTCGAGACCAAGAACGAGTGCAAGAGGGAGCTCAAGGAGACCTTCAAGGTCGACGTCGCCTTCCCCTTCGCGACCGTCGGCGACTCTGAATACCTGGTCGGCTTCATCGAGCCCGACTGGAAGAAGACGTTGGGAGTCTAGCGTGGGCCCTAAGAGCACCGACGACACGAGGCGCTTCGCCGACATGGTAGCCGCCAAGCAGGACTGGGAGCTCAACCCTGACGCCGAGTTCACCGACAGCCTCGTAGAGGGGCTGACGACAAACTGGAACCGCTACGGCTATTTCCTCTGCCCGTGCCGCGACTCGGACGGTTCCAGGGAGACCGACGCCGACCTCATCTGCCCCTGCGCCTACTCTAAGGCCGACGTAGAAGAGCACGGCCACTGCTATTGCGCGCTCTACCTGCGCCGCGGCTTCGCCGCCTCGGGGGGCGTCCCGGGCGGCATCCCTGACAGGCGCTTCTCCTAGGAGAGACCGCGCGAGGCGCCCGCGCGCGCGGGACGAGCCGGCAAGCTTGCCTACCCTGGCCCGGCCGGGGTATCATGACGGACTATGGCGCCATGCTACCTCGACTGGGCCGCTAGTGCCCCGCCCTATCCGGACCTTCTCGAACAGGCCGCGGCTATCGCCTACTCGGCCTACGGCAACCCTTCGAGCCTCCACGCGACGGGCAAGTCCGCGAGGGCCGAGCTCGAGGCCGCGCGGTCGGCGCTGGCCCGCTCCATAGGCGCCGAGCCGGGCCGCGTCTCGTTCACCTCGGGAGGCACCGAGGCCGACTCTATACCAATGCTCTCGACCCTGCTCGCGAAGGGCGAGCGTTCGATAGTGATAAGCGCCATAGAGCACGCCGCTGTCTTCGAGCAGGCCCGCGTCCTCGAGGAGCTAGGCGTCAAGGTGATACGGGTAAGGCCCGCTCCCGACGGGATAGTCGACCCCGCGGCCGTAGCCGACGCCGTGAGGAGGGACACCGTCCTCGTCTCGGTGATGGCGGTCAATAACGAGACGGGAGCCGTACAGCCCATCGGGGCCATAGCCGACGCCCTCCGCTCGGCCCGGGGAGGCTCCGAGAGGGCGCCGTTCTTCCACTGCGACGCCGTCCAGGCGCTCGGTACCGTCGGCTTCGACGCCGCGGCGACGGGCGTCGACGGGGCGGCGTTCAGCGCCCACAAGCTAGGCGGCCCTCGCGGGATAGGCGCCCTGTTCCTCGGGCGTCCCGTGACCCCCCTCGCGCGAGGCGGCGGGCAGGAGGGCGGTATCCGGCCCGGTACCCATAACACCCCGGGGGCATGGGCCTTCTGCCGCGCCGCGGAGCGCGCCGCCTCGGCCCGCGAGGCCTCGCTCGCCCGCGCGAGGCTCTTAGAGCGCGCGCTTCTCGACGGAGCGCGCGCCATCCCCGGCGTCGTTCCGCTACCCGCGGGCCGCCTCCCAGGCGACGAGCGCTATAGTCCCTATATCGCGTGCCTAGCCTTTCCCGGCCTCTCGGGCGAGGTGATGGCCAGGCTCCTCGACGAGGCGGGCATAGCCGTCTCTACCGGCGCGGCCTGCTCCGGCGCGAAGAAGGAACGCCGAGTGCTGGACGCCATGGGCGTCGCCCGCGACCTGTCGTTCTCGTCCATACGGGTATCCACGGGCCGCGATACCGCGATGCCCGATATAGAGCTATTCCTGGAGCGCGCCGCGTCTGCGTACGCGCGCTATAGAGTCTGAACGAGGAGTTTCAACCGCATGGACGCGCTGTACCTTATAAAGATAGGCGAGATCAGGCTCAAGGAAGGCAACCGCGCCGAGTTCGAGAATCGCCTCAAGCGGGACCTCAAGCGGCGCCTGTCGTCGTTCCATAGCGAGGTATCGTCGCGCGAGGGCCGCTACTACCTGACCGTGGCCGAGGAGAACTCGGCCGAGGCGGAATTCGCGCTTTCGCGCATACCGGGAATAAACGGCTGGGCTCGGGCGGTCAAGGTCCGTAAGGAGATGGACGAGATAGCCGAGGCTGCCGTCGCGGCCGTCGCGCCGCTCGTCAAGGCGGGCGCGGCCACCTTCAAGGTCGAGGCTCGGCGCTCCGACAAGGGATTCCCGCTCGACTCGTACGGCATAGCCAGGGAGCTAGGCGGCGTTATCCTCGAGGCCTTCCCCGGCCTCCGCGTCGACGTGCATAAGCCCGACGCCACGATCTACGTCGAGGTACGGGAGCGCGCCTACGTCTATAGCGACGGCTCGCTCGGCGTGAGGGGCCTGCCCCTCGGCTCCGGGGGCAGGGGCCTACTGCTCCTATCGGGGGGCATAGACTCCCCCGTCGCCGGCTATCGATTGCTTTCCCGCGGGCTCGCCCTCGAGTCGCTCTACTTCCACGCGTATCCCTATACGTCGCACGAGGCCTGGGAGAAGGTCAGGGATCTCGCCGCCAACCTGGCGAGCTTCTCGGGCGGCATGACGCTCCATACCGCGCCGTTCACAGAGGTCCAGCTGAAGATAAAGCGCGACGCCCTCCCGGAGAAGACTACGCTGTACCTGCGCGCGTGTATGATGATGGCCGCGGATATGGTGGCCCGCTCTCGCGGCCTCAACTCGATCGTCACGGGCGAGAGCCTCGGCCAGGTAGCCAGCCAGACCGCGGAGAACATGCGCTTCACGGGCTCGTATACCGACTACCCCGTCCTGCGGCCGCTCGTCGGCACTGACAAGGAGGATACGATCCTCACGGCCAGGGCGATAGGCACCTACGACATATCGATACTGCCCTACGAGGACTGCTGCGTCCTCTTCTCGCCCAAGCATCCCATCTTAAAGGCGGATTTCGACGCCGAGAGGAAGGCCTTCGACGCGCTCGGCTTCCGTGAGATCGTCGCCGAGGCCGTCGCTGCGATAGAGCGCGTCGAGCTTCCCTTCAGCTTCACGCCTCCGCGGGCAATAGCAGTTCCCCGATGACTCGCTCGAATTCCTTCTCGGGCATGGCGCCCATGGACACCCTGGGCTGGCCGTCCTTCGGCACGAACAGGATCGTGGGTATGCTCTGTATGCCGAACATCGACGCGAGCTCCTGCTCCGCCTCGGTGTCGACCTTGTAGATCGACAGCTTGCCCTCGTACTTGCCAGACAGCTTCTCGAGCACCGGCGCGACCATCTTGCAGGGCCCGCACCAGTCGGCGTAGAAATCGATTATGGCGGGAAGCTCGCCGCGGTACTTCCACTCCTTCTCTCGCTCGTAGTCGAAGACGCGGTCCTTGAAGGCTTCCAGGGTCAGGTGCTCGGTCATTGCAGTTCCTCCGTTATGGGTTTCACTTAATATAGTGTTTTTACTATGTTATCGTCAATGCGTTTTGTGGGCCGGGCGCGATATCGGCCGTCGATCTAGACGGCTCGTTCGACGACCGATAATGAGGTATATTATGACTATGAAACGCGGCGATCGCTCATCCGTACTATGGTGCCTCATCCTGGCCTCGAGCGTAGGCCTCTCGTCCTGCGACTGGATCTCCAGCCTCTTCCCCGCTTCCTTCGGCCCCGAGTACAGGAACAGCGAGACCAATTTCATAGACGCCAGGAACCTAGCCGCCCCTCCACCGGCCGCCGACCTGGGCTCCGCAGTGGCCCTCGACGCTACCGGCACCTGGGACTGGGCCTGGCGCGGCCGAGCCGGCGCCGGCAATACCTTCGAGTACATGAGCATGACGAGCGCGGGGCCCGTGGGGACAGCGGCAGTATCCGGAGCGTACACGCTCGCGGCCGACGAGGAGGCGTGGAGGCTGGAACTCGTCAACCTTGCGGGCGACCCGTACCTTGAAGGGAACGTCGGGACGACGCCGAGCGGCTGGGCCGTGGACGGGGGCGGCGCGTCGGCGGCTATACAGGCCGAGACGACCACGAGCCACGGCAGGTTCATGCGCCTTAGTTCCATCCAGGAAAGCTGGGCCGGCTTCGATCCTAACGTGCCGGGCTTCATACTGGACGCGCCTCAATCGTACAGGACCAACGCCTATAGTCTCTCGGCGTTCTCGCCCACGGCGACGATGCGGTACACGATAGGAGACTACGCTATCCCCGACTTCACCGACCCGAAGAGTTCCAGCCTAGCCGGCCAAGTCCATACGCCCGAGATATTCTCGGCGAGCGATTCGAACACCAGGTTCATGTGCGCCCTATCCTCCACGAACCAGACGGTTGACCTTGACGACCTGAGGATAGTCAGGTTCGACATCAAGGACTCGTCCCGGCTCAGGCTCCTGCTCCGCCCCGTTGACGCGTCCCCTACGCTCGTCGCGGGGCAATACGAATTCTCGCTATGGATCAGGCGGCCGGACGGCGCCCTCCTCTACGCCGACGCGGCGAGGACTGGCGCGTCGGCGCGTACCGCCCCCTTCGCGGCCAGCAAGGTCATGCTCGCCATGAGGCAGATAGGCTTCGTAGACGACAGGATCGCCCCTATACTCTTCCAAGGGACTTTCGACGTGGGAGACGGCTGGACCCGAGTCGCCCTCAGGATGGACGGGGGTAACCTGGACCGATTCGACGAGTCTTCAGCCGAGCCGGTCCTAGAGCTATCCGTCTATCCCTTCGACCCCCAGGAGATAGGTCCGGGATCGGCGCTCATCGCCGACCCTCGGCTACGCTTCTTCATCGACGGCTATACCGACTAGGCGGGCGCCGTGTGCGCCCCGGCCCAGGGACATTGGGGCCCGGCGATCACCGGGCCCGCGTCAGTTCTTCACGACCATCACCTTGCGGATCTCGTCTATCCCCGGGCCTACGACGCGGACGAAGTACATCCCGCGCGCGACCGGGTTGCCTCCGGCGTTGGATCCGTCCCATGTCATCGTGTAGGTGCCCGCCGCTAGCCGGCCGCGGTGCAATGAGCGCACGACGTCGCCGTCGAGTGTGAAGACGAGCACAGTTACCTGCCCGCCCTCCGCGAGGTCTATCCGCACGGCGGCCCGCTCGCGCTTCGCGGAATCGATGACGTTGTTCATGACGGTTACCCCGCCCCGTTGCTTCTTGATATCCTGGACCTTGTAGCGCCATAGGTCGAACTGCCTCGGGTCGCCGGGCACGGCCCCGCGGGCGACCCAGAGGTCTCCTAGCCTGAACAGGAAACCCACCTCCGCCCCGCTCGCGATCTCGGGATCCGAGGCCGGCACGAGGTAGTTCCTGGAAAGCCCGTTCGTCGAGGTCATGAACGGCAAGATGATCCTAGCCTCATCGTTGCCGGCCAGGTTGAAGCCGGAGAGGTAGCTGGGTAGCCAGAACGCCCCGAGCGACTCCTGCCGGCCGGTAATATCGATCGTCGGGGCCGAGGCGGCCGGCGGGGCGATATCGTAATACATAGTCAGGGCGGTAGACTCGGATACGGAGCCTGAAAGGTTCAGGCCCGTGAATACGGTCGTATCCATGTCGTAGAGGCGGCCGGTACCGTCGAATACGCGGAGGAGGCCGAGGGCGCCGGTCGCCAGGGCGCCCTCGGTCGTCGTCTCGTCGCCTACGTGTATGCCGTCCGAGGCGCCGAGCACCGAGACTGGCCCGATGGCGATATCTATAGCGCGACGGATGACGGTAGGCTCCGCGATGTTGCCGGACCTATCCATCAAGGTAGCGCCGAGGGCCAGCCTGCCGTCGAGAGCGAATTCCGTCGTAACGGGGGCAGACATGTTGAGCCATAGCTCGCTTACCGGCCCGCTTGGCGTGATGAGGTCGACGCTCGCAATAGGGGCCGCGACCTTCGAGACCGAGAAATCGGCCTGGGTTATATTGGTAGTCTTGCCTACGACCTGGTATACGGGCTCGGTGAACTGGAGGTATATCCTGGCACCGCCTATCTCCGCGCTCGTGAACATTATCTTCGGGGGCAGCTTCTCTGCGCAGAATTTGGCCGCATAGTCGGGTAGCAGGTTGCCTGCGGCGTCCGTTACCAGGCCTAGGCTCTTCTGATAGTTGAATTGCATCTGGCTGCGGGCCGTCCAGGCGGCGTTCAGCGGCACCGGCGTCATCGATATGAACGGATCGTCGTTATCGTTCGCGATTGCGCCGAACGCGGGGCTCGTGATCAAGGTATCGAACCCGGTCGAGCCGAAACGATAGACGCCGTCGCCTATATCCCTGAACTCCCACCCCGGCAGGCTGTCGATAACGCTGCTCGTGTTGCCCAGCGTATAGAAGAAGGAGCTGTCGCGCATCGGCTCCGAGAAATGCAGCTCGAACCTATCGATATTGAACGACGAGGCGAGAGGTACGATGTCGAGGAAGTCCGGCTCCAGCGTCAGCGTCGCGCCGAGCTCTGGCGACGCGACGTCCCACGCGCTCGTCTCGACGACGGAGACCGTCGCCTTCGGATAGCCCCCGGTGGGCTCTATCGCGTTACCGGACGCGTCGGTCACGAAGGCGTTGGACGGGACCGCGACCGCTCCGCCCGGCTGGACCGGAGCCGCCGCGAAGTAGCCGGGCCAGAATTGCTGGGCGTTGAGCCCGTAGGACCAGCCGGCCACGGACAGGTAGAGCCCGTGCGCGCCGTACGCGTTGGGAGCCGCTCGATACATGCCGTTGACCTGGCTCGCCGTCAGGCCGTCGTCAGCCGCGGCCGGCGCGCTGTCGGTCCTGGCTCCCAGGGAGACGCTCCCGGAGTCGAAGCTCGCGTAGCCGACGATCGCGGCTCCCGACATAGCCCCGCCCCTCTCAGCCGCGCCGGCGAAACTGGCCATGCTCTGGGCGTTGGCCGCCGTGGCGTCGGCTATCGTGAATCCCGCGGCGGAACCTATATTAACCGGCTCGGAATACCGAAGCTGCACGTAGTTCCTGCCGTCGTAGGGAACCGGGATAGGATCGCCCGATACCGGGGCCTGCCCTACCTCTACGCCCACGAGGACGGGGCGGCAGGAGTCGGCGGTGGCTGTATATCTAGGATAAGAAGACGCTCCATATGCTCGGATCATCGTCTTGCCGTTAGCCGCCCTGAACAAGCCCTTTAAGAAGGACAGGTCCGGTATCGCCGTTTGAGGGACCCCGTCTCGATCGGTACTTCGATCGTCGCCTGACGGGACCGCGTCGTCGACGATGTCGCCGGCCGACGAGCCCGTCGCGTCGGTGTTCCAGCTGCCTCCGCTCGTCAGGATATAGAACGATGATCGATCCCCGGCTCCGTTCGTGGTCGTTACGCAATCCGGATCGGTATAGGTACCCGAGAATTTCAGAGTTCCGCCGTTATACCACGCAGATCCGTTCGCGACGTTGACGGCCGCGGCGTTGATGAGGCTATGGATCTCGTCGGATGTGTTCTCTATCGCGACGGGAGTTCCGAACTGGTCCTGGAATTCGACGCGTATGACGTCGTCGTAAACCGTAGCCGCTAACGATATCTGCGGGCGCGAGAATTGCCATCCTCCGGACCCTGCGAGATTGTTTCCGCCGCCATCTACGACCAACTGATTGTTCTCGGCGCTTGCGATAACCTGCGACGCGGCGCTAACCCAGCCATCATTGGTAGTCACGTTAGCCACCGTCATGTTGAACGCAGCCGCGTACGGCGTGCCCCACTGGCCCGGTATCGCCGCGTCGCCGGCGTTGAACTGAGGAGCTGTACCGGTCGCCGCGGGTAGGTTGAGCGTGAAGGCGCCGACGTTCATGTTAGCGCCGTTATTATAGAAGCTCGCGCCCACGTCCAATACAGCGCCAGTCAGGTCGGCAAAAGTAGCGGTATGGCTACTAGGCGTGAAAACGCCAGCGGCAGGTATGGCCGGCGTACTGCCGGCGGGCGAATACGCTAATCCCGAGGATGAATAATATGCATGCCGCGAGTCCCCCGCAAACGCCCAATCGCCGTCGTCCGCGGAGTACGCGCCGCCGAACACTACGAAGTCGGCGGTGGTTGTTATAGTCTGACCTGCGATGTTGAGGTTCCCTTGGAAGAAGTAGAGGTTTCGGCAGGTCAAGTTATTATTGAGCGCAATCGTAAAACCACTGGCGTCAATAAATAGGTCAATATTAGTCATCGCTATCATCGTAGCCGAACCGATGTTGCCGGCCCCCATTATCCGTATATTTGCACTTCCAGCGGTTCCATTTACAGCGCCATCGAAGAATAGTGACCCAATGCCGGAGTTTAGAGTGAGATATAGCCCTCCGAGATCAAGAGACGATCCAAATCTAATAGACGAATCGGTTGCCGATAGCGTTGCATTCGCTGACAGCGTCACCGCGTCGTTGTACGTCTGCGCGCCGCTCGTCGTCACCGCGCCTCCGTTCAGTACCACGGTGCCTGCGGCGTCGGTAGTCAGGGACAAGAGGCTCTGCGTCGATCCGACCGCTCCCCCGAACGTGGTAGCGCCGCTCCCGTTCACCGTCAGCGTCCTGTTGCTCGCCGCGAGGTCGGCGTTCACCGTTCCAGCGAACGCGATCGCCGTACCGCTCAGCACCGTGTTCGCCCCGAGCGTCACCGCGTCCGACCAGGTCTGCGTCCCCGTCGTCGCGAGCGTTCCCGACACCGTTACCCCGCCGCCGCCGTTCTTCGTGAAGT
>Ga0180008_1000200_pt1 | contig 59769 bp, 44 predicted proteins | sample MM_PW_MetaG_FD_121121 | JGI IMG/M metagenome (GOLD analysis project Ga0180008, IMG submission 121121) | Groundwater microbial communities from the Aspo Hard Rock Laboratory (HRL) deep subsurface site, Sweden - MM_PW_MetaG | ecosystem: Environmental > Aquatic > Deep subsurface > Groundwater... | reverse complement strand
CGCCAGTCACACGGAAAATGTTGTTAGCACACCCGGTTTTGGCGCCAAATCCACTCCCAGCAATATCAGTTACTTACGATCTCGCGTTCCCTGCGTGTTCCGCTGGCACTGTTCAACTTGGGCCTGGGCCACCAGTTCGGCGCTGTGCGGATCGGTGCCGGACAGGATGCAGGCGAACTCCTCCCCGCCATAGCGGGCCGAAAGATCGCCGGCCCGTTTGACCGCGCGCGTCAATGCCGCCGCGACCATCGTGATGCAACGGTCGCCCGCAGGGTGGCCATAGGTGTCGTTGAACTGTTTGAAGAAATCGATGTCCAGCATGGCAACGGACAGCCACTCGCCGGTCCGCGCCAGCCGTGATGCTTCTGCTTCCAGCGATTTTTCGAGATGGCGGCGGTTGCTCAACCCGGTCAGCGCGTCCGTCACGGCCATCGCCGCCAGTTGATCGCGCAGGCGTTTCAATTCGACATGATTGCCCACGCGCGCGCGCAGGATCGCCGGCTGAATCGGTTTGGTGACATAGTCGATCGCCCCCAGTGCCAGCCCCCGCATCTCGTCTTCGGTATCGCCCAGCCCGGTCGTGAAGATGACGGGAATGTCGGCCAGGATGGCGTCCGACTTCAGCCTTTGGCACACCTGGAAGCCATCGAGATCGGGCATCAGCACGTCCAGCAATATCAGATCCGGTTGCGCGATCCGCGCCGTGTCCAGTGCCTGTTGTCCCGACGTCGCGAAGCAGACATCATAATCGTCCTCCAGCAGGGCGTTCATGATTTCTATGTTGGAGATTTCGTCATCGACGATCAATATTCGAGCTTTGGTCATGACAGGGTTTCCGTTTGCATGGCCGGGGCGCCGCCTTCGTCGTCGATCCAGTTCAAGGCAGCATCATAATCCAGCCGCTCCAGTGCCTTATGGACCGGGTGGCTGGTTCGCACCTGATCGGACATGCCCAATGCGTCTGCAAAGGCATGGAAACTGGCGCGCGCGCGCAAGCTGCGGCAGCGTAGCAACTCCCTGAGCGCTTCCCGCGCGGCGATCGCCTCCTCCCCCTCTACCCGCGCGGGCGATTGAGGCGAGATGGTTGCCGGTGCGACCTTCAGACTGAGTGCCGCCAGGATTGCCGGGGCGATCGCCTGCTCCAGTTCGTCGATCGCGGCCTGCGCCGGCGCATCCTGGCGATCTGCCAAGAAGCGTTCGATATCGCCCGCGATCACCTGCACATCGGCTAATCCCAACGATCCGGCCACGCCCTTCAGACTATGGGCCAGGCGCCGCGCATCGGGCAATAATCCAGTGGAGATATGGACGCGCAGATCATGCGCGACATGAGCGTAGTTGTCGCCGAAGGTGACGATCAGCTTCTGCAAAAGCGCGGCCTTGCCATTCACGCGCAATAGCGCGGCCTGAATGTCGAAGGGCGGCAAGCTTTCAGGCAATGTGCCTCCGGCGGCCTTATCGGTGATCGGAGGGACCGGTTGCGACGGCGAGGTGGGCGCTTTTAGCCAGCGATCGAGCGTTGCGACCAGCGCGGCGGGATCGACCGGCTTGGCGATATGGTCGTTCATGCCCGCATCGCGACAACGCGCCTTCTCCTCCTCATAGGCATGGGCGGTCATGGCGAGGATGGGAAGGCGATCGGCCGAATGGCTTTCGCGGATGATACGGGTAGCGGTGATGCCGTCCATCTCGGGCATCTGCACGTCCATCAGGATCGCGGCATAGGGTTCGGCCCGGTGCCGCACCATGTCGCAGGCGATCCGGCCATTTTCCGCACATTCGACAGCCAGACCCGCGTCGCCCAGCAGTTCCAGGGCGATTTCCCGATTAATATCATTATCCTCGACAAGCAGGACGCAAAGGCCCTGAAATTGTGGCGACACGCGCGGGACCGCCATCGACGCCGACATATCCTGCGCCGCATTGCCCTGATCCTGCGCGAAGATGTTCGTGATCCCTTCCAGCAGCATCGCCGGAACGAGGGGTTTTGTGAGGAAGGCTGCGACATCGCCCTCATGACCATGTTGAGCCAGCGTATCGGCATCATAAGCGGTCACGATCACGGCCTTCGGGCGCCCGGCCCGATAGACCGTCCGGCCCATCGTCTCGATCGCCTGCATCCCGTCCATGCCCGGCATTTTCCAATCGAGCAGTACGAGATCATAGGGCTTGCCCATCTCGTCGGCGGCATTGACCGCCGCCAGAGCCTCGTCGCCCGAGGCGACCAGGTCGATCATCATCCCCCAGCCGGCAAATACATCCTGCAATATCTGGCGCGACGCAGGGTTGTCATCGGCAGCCAGTACATGGAGTTGACGGATATGGTGCGGAACCGGTGCCTCCAGCGCTACCGCTTCATCGGCCCGGTCCATGCGCATCGTGCATGTGAAACTGCTGCCGCCGCCCGGCACGCTGTCGACCCGGATCGTGCCGCCCATCTGCTCCACGATCTGCCGGCAGATGGCGAGGCCAAGGCCGGTGCCACCAAAGCGGCGCGTCGTCGAACTGTCCGCCTGCGAGAAGGATTGGAAGAGCGACAATTGCTGGTCGAGGGTCATGCCGATGCCCGTGTCCCGGACCACCAGTTCCAGCATGACATGACCGCCGCTCTCTTCGGCGAGGGTCAGGCCGATGGTCACCGAACCGCCTTCCGAAAATTTGACCGCGTTGCTGAGAAGGTTGAGCGCGACCTGGCCGAAGCGCAATTCGTCGCCGGACAGGCGGTCGGGCACATCGTCCGCGATGCGGGACAGCAGCGTCACCCGCTTACCCTTGGCCGCATCCGCCACGAGGAGCACCTGATTTTCCACGGCGCGGCGCAGATCGAACGGACGCGATTCCAGCGTCAGCTTACCCGCTTCATTCTTGGAAAAGTCCAGAATATCGTTGATCAACCGAAGCAGGGACTGGCCTGCCTGATTGATCTTGCCCACATAATCCTGCTGCCGGGGGTTTAGGTCGGTCCGCAAGGCGAGGTGGCAAAAGCCCAATATGGCATTCATGGGCGTACGGATTTCATGGCTCATATTGGCAAGGAAGAGCGATTTGGCCTGACTGGCCTCTTCGGCTTCGCGCGTACGCTGTTGCAACGCCTCATTCTTGGCCAATATTTCGTCGCCCATGCGCTGGTTGCGCGCAAAACTCTCGACGAGCTTGTCGCTGAGCCAGACGAGCACGGCGGTCTGAAAAGCGACGATGCCGGCGTGAAGCAGGACACGCTCCAGATTGCCTTCGCCCGGGAACACCGCATTGGGCAGCAGATAGAGCAGAAGCACATGGTGCGCCGCGGTCGCACCCGCTGCGACCAGAATGGCGCGCCTGTCGCACCAGGCGATCGTGAGCGCCAGCATGGCGAAGAAATACATGTGCATGTCCATCTGCCATGGATGGCCGCGCAACAGCAGGAGCAGGATCGCCGGCTCCCCCATCAGGGCCACGGCGGACAGATAGCGGGTCGAGGGGCCGATCCCTTCGTGCGACCATGTCATATGATAGGCGGCTGCCAGAAAGGCGCCACCGATCGCGGCCCACAGTGGCGAGTGCCCCGTCAGCATCGCCACCGCCGCGAGCAGCGGGACATGCGCCCAGAAGAGCGGAAGCAGAAATTTGCCGAAATGGAAGCGCAACTGGTCCAATTGGGTCATGATACGGCCTTCCGGGGTGAGGGATCGAGACAGCCGCCGCGTGCAGGTGCCGCAATAGCAAGCCAGGCGCCCGCATGTCGCAGGGCGGCTGCAAAATCAGGCCGGTCGGAACCGGCAATGACGATGTTGGAAAAGCGACCGGCCTGGATGAGCCGCCCATCGGCATCACTTACCAGATTGACGGTGTCGGCCAAGCTCGTCCCTGGTGCCGCGAAGACGATATAGCGACCATCAGCATCGGCAGATGTCAGCGAAGCAATGGACAGGCCGATGATGCCGCCTGCAAAAAGGAAAAAGGCGGACATATAGGGTCTGATGCAAGATAATCGGGACGCATCGCGCATTTCGACAGGATCGCACCACCCATGATGATGGATGTGCGACGCGTTTCGCCTGTCAGAATATGCCCCCCATGTCATGATTTCGATATTTCACTATCGAAATTACTATTTTCTAAAAATATCGGCGATCTTGCGCGTCACTGGTCCAATATGGATAATTTCTTTTTAATGCTCGGCATGATCGGTGACGTACGCATGCATTAGCGCTCCATACGTCTCGAAAGCCGTTCATTTTCGAGCGCGACGGACGCCGCCCGGGCCAGCGCTTCGAGAAGCGCTATTTCATTGTCCGTCGGCTGCCCCGTTTCCGACCAATAGGCGCCGATCGCCGCGATAGGTTCGGCCTGACCGATCGGAACCATCAACATGGAGCGCACGAAAGTGGTGCTATAGGCGTCGATGGGGACACGCTGATCGTCGAAAATATCATCGATCACCGCCGTCCGTCGATGTTCCATCGCCCATCCCGACACACAATGGGCCGCCGGGAAATATTGTCCCTCCCATAAAGGCTCCATCGCATCTTCGGCGACATAGTGGCATTGGTCACCGTCCCGCAGGACGACCGCGATGCCATCTGCTCCCACCGCGCGTCGGGCGAAAGCGCGCAATACGCTGACGACCGCATCCAGCGATCTGGCCCCGGCCAGTGCTTCTATCGCTTCGGCCGCGCTGCTCCATCGTGCCGCCAGCGCCTTATCCTTGGAATAATCCCCGGAAAATGTGTCACCCATCAACAAGCTTCCTGTCGTTCCTGGGTATTGGCTACCATCAAATCGGCAAAGGAAGAAGCGTCCATGCCTGTCTGTGCTTTGGAGCGCTCTTCGCCTTGTCCATGATGTGAAGGCCAGCGCTGCAAAAATGCAGCGCTGGCCATGCCGCTGTCAGCCCTTGTCCGGCAAGGCCCAGGCGATCACCTGGTCACCGATCGGTGTCTTCATGAAATGATGGCCGCCGGTCATCAGCACCACATATTCGCGCCCATTTTGTTCATAGACCATCGGCGTTGCCTGTCCGCCCGCCGGCAGCGCCTGCTGCCACAGGATCTTGCCGGTCTTGAGGTCGATGGCCTTGAACAGATCATCCGTCGCCGCCGCGATGAAGATGATGCCGCCGGCCGTAACTACGGCGCCGCCATTATTGGGCGTACCGATGGTCAGCGGCAGATAGCTCGGGATACCGAAGGGACCATTTTTGCGCGCCGATCCAAAGGGGCGGTCCCACAGCGTCTTGCCGGTGGCGATGTCGATCGCGCGGATGCCACCATAGGGCGGCTGTTTGCACAACATGCCGGTAAAGGGCATCTGCCAGCCGGCATTGACGTCGATCGCATAGGGCGTTTCTGCCTGCGGGTCGCCCGCGCCTTCGGCATGGGGCCTGTCGCTGCGGCTGGCATTGCCGCCTTTTTCGGTTTTCAGCGATGCCTGAGCCATCGCCGCCTTCTGCTCGCGTGTGTACCAGCCCTTCCGGTTCGCATCGGCACGGGGCACGAGGCGGACATAATTGGGCATGTCGTTATAATTGGCAACGATGACGCCGCGCGCTGGATCGACCGCGACACTGCCCCAGTCGGTCCCGCCATTATATCCGGGATATTCGATCGAATGACGATCGCTTTCGGGCGGCGTGAAAAAGCCCTTGTAGCTCGCCCGGCGGAAGTTGATGCGACAGATCATCTGGTCGATGGGCGACATGCCCCACATGTCGGATTCGGTGAGGGGCGGTTTGCGCAGGGTCTGCCAGAGCGAGACGATTTGTGTGGGCGAGCGCTGCTCCGGCTCGACGCCGCCGCCGGGCACGCGGATCGTGCCGATCGGGGTGAGCGGACGACCGGTCGCGCGGTCCAGCACATACATGTCGCCCTGTTTGGAGGAAACGAGCAGGGCGGCCTTCCCCTTATAGTCGATCAGGGTCGGCTGGCTGCCGAAATCATAGTCCCATACGTCGTTCTTGACCGCCTGGAATTTCCAGCGCGGCTTTCCGGTCGTCACGTCCAGCGCGACGATGGAGGTGCCGAAGCTGTTTTCCACCGGCGACCGCATGCTGCTCCAATAATCGACCGTGCTGTTGCCCATGGGCAGGTAGACAAGGCCCAGCTTCTCGTCGCCGCTGGCGATCGTCCACATATTGGGGGTGCCGCGCGACCATTGTTGCCCGGCGGGCGGATAGCCATTCCAGTCCGGGTGCATCATGTCCCAGGCGAAGCGCAACTTGCCGGTAACGGCGTCGAAACCCTGGATGACGCCCGAAGGCTCCCAGCGCTGTTGTCCATCAAGCGTCTGGTGCCCCGTCACGGCTATGCCCCGAATGATAACCGGTGGCGAATTGATCGAGACGAGGCCGGGGAAGACCTTGCCCATGCCCACCTTCGCATCGACCTGACCATTGGTGCCGAAATCGCTGCACGGGCGCCCGGTTTCCGCATCGACGGCAATCAGGCGCGCGTCCAGCGTCCCTTCGATCAGGCGACGGGCGCAGAGCGTTCCAGCTGTGGCATTGGGAACCGCATAATAGCTGACCCCTCGACACGCAGCCGTATAGGGAATCCACTCATCCTTCACCTTGGGATCGAAGCGCCATTTTTCCTTGCCGTTGGTGGCATCGAGCGCGATCATCACATTCTTGGCCGAGCAAAGGTAGAGCATGTTGCCGACCTTGAGCGGCGTGGTTTCCGCGCCATATTGCGCAGCGGCCGCCGATGTACGGGGCATGTCGCCAGTGTGCGTGAGCCAGACCTGCTGCAATTGCGCGACATTAGCCGCGTTGATCTGAGTCAGCGGCGAATAGCGGCGGGCGGCACCCGTGCCGCCATAAGCGGGCCAGTCGGTGCCGGTCGCCATACCCGATGGATCGACCATGCCCAGCGCATTGGGCGCCGGCAGGGCCGCGACCACGCTTTCCCTGCTGCCGAGGAAAGTAAATAGAAGAGCAGTCGCGACGACGACCGCGCCGACGCCCAGCGTCGCGTTGCGCCACCTTCGGGGTGCCCGGGTCAAAGTGGGCATGACAAGGAGCGTGACGATCAGCAGGACAATCGGCGCGAAGATGCGCGGGACCAATGCCCAGGCCAGGTTGGTCTGAGCGTCCATGAAGGCCCAAAGCACGGTGGCGGCCACGATCGCGATATAAAGCCACGCCCCCGTCATGCGGCCGCGGGCCAGCAGATAGCCCGACCCCATCATGGCAAGGCCGGCGAGCAGATAATAGAGCGAACCGCCCAGCGTCGCCAGCCATACCCCGCCGATGGCAAGGACAAGGCCTATCAACCCGACGACTATCCCCAAGATGAGCGCGGACCAACTCCGTCTGCCTGTCATATCCACCGTCCTTGCTGCGCCGCAGGCCGCGCGTTCACGGCCTGCGGAAATGATGTTTTCCCAGCGAACGGAAGCCGCCAGACTTGTTTCTGTTCCGTTGCAAATTTGTAATGTTCCACGCAGGCGGTGTGGAACGCATCGATTGGCGCAACCCCACTCTGCTTGAGAAATTCTCATCAGCACCCGGCGCCGCCGTCGCCAAACCGACATATGACGTTATTAATGCTGACGGGATGTACAGACCGGCGGCGCACGATATCTCTCCCCATGTCACGCAGCTGGCGGACATGCTGATCGCAATCGGCCGGCGGATCGACGCACGCGGCCATGCGCCGGCGACCGGCGGGAATTATTCGGTCCGGCTGGACGATGGCAGTATCGCCATCACCATATCGGGATCGCACAAGGGCCGGTTGACACGCGACGATATCATGCGCGTCTCCGCTGCTGGTGACGCGCTCGACGGGAAGAAGCCGTCGGCAGAAACGCTGCTCCACTGCCTGATCTACGCGATAGATCCGGGCGCAGGCGCGGTTCTGCATACGCACAGCATCGCCGGAACGGTGCTGAGCCGCGCGCTGGCCGGTCTGGATCATATCGGGCTGGAAGGTTATGAACTGCTCAAAATCTTTCCCGGCATCGACACGCATGCGACGCGGGTCGAGTTGCCTCTGGTCGACAATAGCCAGGATATGCCCGCGCTGGCGGATCAGTTGCGGCCTTTGCTGACGGCCCAATCCCCCCTGCTTCCCGCTTTCTATATTCGCGGGCATGGCCTTTATACCTGGGGGCCAACCGCGGAGGCCGCCGAACATAGGGTGGAGGCATGCGAATTCCTGCTGTGTTGCGCATGGGAAGAATGTAAACTGGCGGGAGCGACGCGATGACCAGCCTGTCCCGCTATGCCGACACCGCGCCCTATCATCATCTGGGCGACAGCAGCGATCTCAATGAGATACGCAGCGCGCTGGCGTCCACGGGCGTCGTTCTGGAGCGATGGACGGCTGATGCGATACTGGCGCCGGATGCCAGCGACGCCGATATACTCTCTGCCTATGCCGGTGATATCGGCCAGCTCAAGGATATTGGCGGGTATCGCAGCTGCGACGTCATCCGGCTGACCCCGGACCATCCCGATCGCACGATGCTGCGGACCAAATTCCTGGCCGAACATGTGCATGACGATGACGAAGTCCGCTTCTTCGTCGAGGGTGCGGGCCTGTTCTACATCCGTCATGACGCTGTGGTGCATGCCTTGCTGTGCACCGCGGGCGACCTCATCATATTGCCGGCCGATACCGTTCACTGGTTCGACACAGGTGCGCAGCCGCATTTTACCGCCATCCGCCTGTTCACGACGCCCGAAGGCTGGATCGCCCGGTTCACGGGCGATCCCATCGCGCAGGCCATTCCACTTTACGAGCCGCAGCCATGATCCCCCGCGCCATCATAACCGATATAGAGGGGACGACATCCAGCCTGTCCTTCGTGCATGATGTGCTGTTCCCCTATTCGCGCGCCCGCATCGCCGACCATGTCCGCGATCATGCCGACAGGCTCGGGCCGTTATTGGCCGATGTACGCACGGAAGCAGGCGATGCTGGCCTGGATGTCGACGCCTGCATCATCCAGTTGATCGCCTGGCAGGATGCGGATCGCAAGATCGGCCCGCTCAAGACGTTGCAGGGCATGATCTGGGCAGAGGGCTTTGCCGATGGCAGTTTGCAGGGCCATGTCTATCCCGACGCCGTCGCCGGTCTGCGCCGATGGAATGCGCGCCGCATATCGCTTTACGTTTATTCTTCCGGCTCGGTAGCCGCGCAGAAGCTGCTGTTCGGCCATAGCGTGGCGGGCGATCTGACGCCGCTCTTTTCGGGGTATTTCGACACGGCGATCGGTGGAAAGAAGGACGCTGCATCCTATCGTGCCATTGCCGATGCGATCGACCTGCCGCCGGCCGATATCCTGTTCCTGTCCGATGTGGAGGCGGAACTGGCAGCTGCGCAGAGCGCCGGCCTTGCCGTGACGCTGCTGGTCCGCGACGCACCCTTGCCCGATGGCGCCTATCGAGCCGTGGGGGATTTCGACAGCATCTTGCCTGAAAGCCTGTTTGCATGACCTATCATATGCTGACGGAAGCGACCGCGGCCGGCCATCTCGGCACGATCGCCGCCATTTGCGATCGGCTTGGCGGCACGCCCGCCGATTGGGTGGTTCAGGAAGTGGGCGACGGCAATCTCAACCTCGTCTTTCTCGTCACCGGGCCGGATGGCGGCGTCGCGGTCAAGCAGGCCCTGCCCTACGTCCGCATGGTCGGGGAAAGCTGGCCCCTACCCTTGTCACGAGCCTATTATGAGCGACTGGCGCTGGCCGATCAGGCGCGATGCGCGCCACATCGCGTACCTGCGCTCGTGCATCATGACGACGCCATGGCGCTTACGGCCATGGACTATCTGGTGCCCCATCGCACGCTGCGCGGCGCGCTGGTCGAAGGATTGCGCTATCCGCGTCTGGCCGAGCATCTGGCCGAATTTCTGGCCGACACGCTATTCTTCACGTCCGATCTTGCCGTGCCTGTGGCACAGAAGAAGGCGCGGATCGCCGCCTATCTGGGCAACACAGCCATGTGCCGGATCAGCGAGGATCTGATCTTCGACGAGCCCTTTTTCGACGCCCCGATGAACTGGCATACGCCAGGTCTGGAGGATGTGGTCAGCCGCTTCCAGGCCGACACACCGCTGCGCCTTGCCGTGCAGGAGATGAAGGCGCGCTTCCTGGCTGCGCCCGAGGCCCTGCTCCATGGCGACCTGCACACCGGATCGGTGATGGTCACGCAGGATGACAGCAAGGTGATCGATCCGGAATTCGCCTTTTACGGTCCGATCGGTTTCGACGTGGGAATGATCATCGCCAATCTGTGGCTGGCGGCATTTGCGCAAGCGGGGTTGCGGCCCGATATGCCCCATGACGGCTGGCTGGTCGAACAGGCCGACGCTTTATGGCAGGATTTTGCCGAACGGTTTGCAGATCATTGGCGCAATCTCGACCTGGCAGATAAAGCCGGTGCACTTCATGCCCTGGCCCGTCAGGATGATGTCTTGCGAGAGGCGGCGATTTCCGCCCGCCTCTATGCCATCTGGCGCGATATGCTGGGCTTTGCCGGGTGCGAGATCATCCGGCGGATATTGGGCCTGGCCCATGTCGCCGATTTCGAGAGTATCGCCGACGTGAACACGCGCGCAAAATGCGAGCGGCAGGCCCTATCATTCGGCCGCGCCCTCCTTCTGGAACGCGATCGCTTTCCGGACATGGCAGCCATCCGCCCCATCATCGCTTCCGAACCGGTTCCGGCATGAAGATCGACGGACGCGACAGCCGCTCTGTCTGGATCGAGCCGGATGGTTGGAGCGTGGGCATATTCGACCAGCGGCGGCTGCCCTGGGCGATCGAACGGCTGGTTCTGCGCACTGTCGAAGATGCCGCCGTCGCGATCGCCGACATGGCGACGCGCGGCGCGCCCCTGATCGGCGCAGTGGCCGCCTATGGGCTGGCGCTCGGACTACGCGCCGATCCCGGCGATAGCGCGCTGGAGCAGGCCTATGCCCGTCTGCTGCGGACACGGCCCACCGCCGTCAACCTGCGCTGGGCGCTGGATCGGATGCGCCGGCGGGTCGCACCCGTCGCCCCAGATAAGCGGGCTGCGGCAGCCTATGCCCAAGCCGCAATCATCTGCGACGAGGATGTGGCGATGAACCACGCCATCGGTCAGGCCGGCCTGCCACTCATAGAAGCGATCGCCGCGCGAAAGGGCGGCGCGCCGGTCAACATCCTGACCCACTGCAACGCGGGCTGGCTGGCGACGGTCGCCTGGGGCACGGCAACAGCGCCGCTCTATCTGGCCCAGCAGGCCGGCATCGCCATCCATGTGTGGGTGGACGAGACGCGCCCGCGCAATCAGGGGGCGCTCACCGCGCTGGAACTGACGCAGCATGGGGTGCCGCATAGCTATATCGTCGACAATGCAGGCGGCCTGCTGATGCAGCGGGGCGAAGTGGACATGGTTATCGTGGGCACAGACCGGGTGACCGCCAATGGCGACGTCTGCAACAAGATCGGCACCTATCTGAAGGCGTTGGCCGCCCGCGCCCACGATGTCCCGTTTTTCATCGCCTTGCCGGACGGCACCTATGACCCGGCAACAGCCACCGGCGCCGACGTCGAGATCGAGGACCGCGCCGGCGACGAGGTTGCGTTCATGACCGGCGCAGATGCTGAAGGCGGTCCAGTCACCGTGGCCCTGACACGATCGGCCACCATCAATCCAGCCTTCGACATCACGCCGGCGTCGCTCGTCACCGCCTATATTACGGCAAAAGGCGTAGTGAGCGATGCCGGAGAATTGGCTGACCTGTCCGGTTGAACGAAGCAGGTCTTTCAAGGCAAAGTCTTGCGCAGCACGACCTCGTCCAGCGGCTTGCCCGTCGCAGTGAGGGCGCGATAGATCAGGCTGTCATGGCTGAGGTCGATCAGCTGATAGGCCTGCGTCCGCGCAGCCGATCTCGCCCCGCTGCTGCAAGGCGATGAGGCCGGTCGGTGTTTCCTGCGCAACCTCCTCGGCCAGGCCACTCTGTCCGGTATGCCCACATATATAGCGGACCAACGTCGTCCGAACGGCCGTCCAGTCCCGATCATCGTCGGATGGCGATATGCGACGGATCGGAAACAAGAATGGACAATCCTGAAAGAGAAAAGTCCGCGCGCCCAATGCGCGCAGGTTACGATACGAAAACGAAACGAACCGCACCTTCCTACGATTGCGCTCGTTGCAATCGCGATCGCCTGGTTCGCATTTGCGCCGAAGCGGTCCTGGTGCGAAACGGATCTCGCCTTTCAGGCATCCTCTCCTAAAAACTTTCAAGGCTGGTCGGTCCCGATCAGCCTTTCTTTTTGCTTGTGGCATATTGGCGAAGCGAACCTGACAAGCGCCCTCGCCGTCCCTATGTTCGGCGCATCACAGGCTGGACAGGCTCTCCATGGTTTTCACCGACATAGCGACGCGGACACATAATCATAATTGGCGGCTCGATCCGATCGTGCGCAGTTTGCTCGATACGGATTTCTACAAGCTGCTGATGCTCCAGATGATCCGGCATCTCTATCCGGACGTGGAAGCGACCTTTGCCCTGATCAACCGCACGACATCCGTACGGCTGGCCGATGTCATCGAAGAAAGCGAGTTGCGCGCTCAACTCGACCAGGCCCGGTCGTTACGCTTCGGGAAAAAGGAGCTGATCTGGCTGGCTGGCAACAGCTTCTACGGCAAGGCGCAGATGTTCAGCCCCGATTTCATCGACTGGCTGGCCGATTTCCGCCTGCCCGACTATGAATTGCACAAGAGCGACGGCCAATATGAGCTGCGCTTTCATGGCCCCTGGACGCACACGACGATGTGGGAAATTCCTGCTCTCACGATCGTCAACGAATTGCGCTCCCGCGCGGCGATGAAGGGCCGGGGCCGCTTCGAATTGGATGTCCTCTATGCCAGGGCCAAGGCGAAACTCTGGAGCAAGGTGGAGCGTCTGGCCCAGTTGCCCGACATCGTCATTTCGGACTTCGGCACCCGCCGTCGGCATGGGTTCCTCTGGCAGCGCTGGTGCGTAGAGGCGTTGAAGGAAGGGTTGGGCAGCCGCTTTATCGGTTCTTCCAACATCCTGCTGGCCATGGATGCGGACCTGGAAGCGATAGGTACCAATGCGCACGAATTGCCCATGGTGCTGGCAGCGCTGGCCGATGGAGACAAAGCGCTGGCCGCCGCGCCCTATCGCGTCCTGGCCGACTGGCAGGATCATTATGGCGGCAATCTGCGCATCGCCTTGCCAGACGCTTTTGGTACCGCGGCCTTTTTGAGGAACGCGCCCGATTGGCTGGCGGACTGGACCGGCTTTCGCCCGGATAGTGCGCCGCCGATCGAGGGCGGCGAACAGATCATCCGCTGGTGGCGGGAAAAGGGGCGTGATCCGCGCGATAAATTGCTGATCTTTTCCGATGGCATGGATGTGGACAGCATCGAGGCCACCTACCGCCATTTTCACGGCCGGGTGCGGATGAGTTTCGGTTGGGGCACCAACCTGACCAATGATTTTCGCAGCTGTGCACCTTTTGCGACCGACGGGCTGGATCCCATATCGCTGGTCTGCAAGGTGGTCGAGGCGAATGGGCGGCCAGCCGTCAAACTGTCCGACAATCCTGCCAAGGCCACAGGCGAGCCTGATGAGATCGCGCGATATCTGAGGGTTTTTGGCGATGCCGGGCGACGGGCGATGGATGTGCGGGTCTAGGGCGTCTTCTTCCTTCGTCCTTCCATCTTGGCTACGAGCACCGGCTCGACTAAGGGCCTGTCCTGCCTTCCCCCATGAATTGAGACTGATGATGCGCGCCTTATCCGACCTTGTCCAATTGGGCCGCCTTGTCGCTGCGACACATGGATGGCCGGCGGCCAGGACTTTCAAGGCCTATGACTGGAGCGAACAAGACCGTGCCGGGATCGCCAGTGGCGCCGCCGACATTCTCAAACTGTTCCCGGCGACGGCAGGGCAGGAACAGTCGCTCAGCGCGACCCTCGCCTTCCAGCTTCAGCGCCGCTTGGACGCGCCGGTGCATCTTGTGGCGGGCACGTTGCGCGTAGAGGGCATGGCGGTGCGGCAGGACCGATTGCCGTCCGATGGCACAAGCCCATTTGCCGCCGACGCGCCGGCATGGCGGGGCCATCTGTGGATCATGGTTGGGCCGCATGTCGTCGACGCCGCGATCTTCCGACTGGCGAATGCTGCCGACAGTAACCCCGTACTGGCGCGCCATGTCCATGGCATGTTCGGTTCCGACAAGGGGCTTTATGCCGATCATTGGCGGCAGGCGAGACGGGTCGGCCTGGATTATGATCCCCTATATGTGTTGAGCGAAGAAGATATGAGCCACCTGCTGAATGCGGCCTATCGTCTGATCAAGGATGGCGCAGCCTAGGTGCTGCCGATCCTCTACAGCTTTCGCCGCTGCCCCTATGCGATGCGAGCAAGGCTGGCGTTGGCGGCAAGCGCTACGACCGTCGAACTGCGCGAGGTCAAGCTGTCGGCCAAGCCCGATGCCATGCTCGCTTTGTCGCCCAAAGCTACCGTTCCCGTGCTTCTGATGCCCGACGGCACGGTCATCGAAGAGAGTATCGACATCATGCGTAGGACATTGGCGCGAAACGATCCGGAAGGCTGGCTCGACCGCGACGATCCGGACTTGATCGCCATCAATGACGGCCGGTTCAAACATGACCTAGATCGCTATAAATATCCGGAGCGTCATGGATCGAACAGCGATGCCCATCGTGCCAGCGGACTGACATTCCTCCTTTTGCTGGAGGAGAGGCTGGCCAATGCCCCCCATTTGTGCGGTGACAAGCGCGGTCTAGCTGATGCCGCCATCATTCCGTTCGTACGGCAATTTGCGTCGGTCGATCAACATTGGTTCGTGGCGCAGCCGCTCGACCGGGTCAGACATTGGTTGTCGACCTATCTGGCTTCGACGCTTTTCGACGCGATCATGGTCCGGCTGCCACCCTGGTCACCGTTGGATCAACCTAAAGCGGTCGATTGGCTACGCTGATCGCTCAGCCAGGTTGCGCGTAACAGACCACGACCCGCCCGAACCGGTATCGGCGCCGGGACATGCCGTCCTCACGGACGGCGCGACGCGGCCTGCTCAACGCCGCTCGCGTCGATTATGCGCTGGGCTTCAATCGGCCAGTCTTTGCCGGTCACCAGGACATTGTCCGCCGCCCGGTTGTTGAGATAATCGCTCCATTCGCCGTTGAGCTTGCCCCCATTATACCAGTTGCCCGTCGCGACATTATCCAGCGCGGTGCGCTTGGGCGCGATATGGGACTGCGTGTTGAGGTTCAGCCATACGCCCCCGATGCGATCCAGGACGTTGTTCCGCACGGTGACATAGCGCGAACCTTCATCAAGATAGATGGCGATACCGCCAGAGCCCGCTACATCATAGACGTAGTTTTCCGCGATCAGAGCGCCCGGATCAGCCGACAGATGATAGATGGCGCCGCCATCGGGGAACCATTGCTTCACCCGCCCCACCCGATTGCCCTTTACGACCGTGTCGCGCAGGGTGGTAGGCGTGTCATAGACGATGTTGCCGGGCTGATCATAATATCCCCGCTGTTTTCGCCAATATTCGGCGCTACCGCCCGGATCATTGGCACCCCAGCCCCACCCCACATCTATGCCGTCATAAGGTGTGTCGGAAACATCGTTGTTCATGATGATCGTGCCGGACGCATAGGTCACGAGAATGGCCGATTGTTCTTTATAGTCGTGCGACACGCTCTTGATGCGATTGTTGCGGATGATGATATCGCGCAAACCCATCTCAGGACGTGAGGGGTGATGGGCATCAGGCTGGATTCCACCCGCCATGATCGCTCCCCCGGCCAGATCGACAAATTCGCTGTTCGTCACCTCGATCGCCGAACTACCCAGGCCGATGCCGCTATCGTTGGCGTCAGGGTTATTGCCGATGCCCAACGCGATCTGCCCCAGCTGAGAAAATCGATCTTCGTCAAACAGGATGCGCCGCGCCGCTGCAACCTGTACGGCGGCTGGCTGTTGGCTCCACCGATTGCGCATCCGTTCGAACGACCAGCATCCCCAACTGCAATCGCGAACGGGATCCGCGGGATAATCGACGAGGTCGCCGGAAAGATAGGCGCCGCTCTGTTGACTGGCATAGCCATCCGGGCCGGACGGGCGGCGCCAGCTCGTATGGCTGAAATGCAGCCGACGAAATTCCAGATCTCGAACCGGATCGTCATAGGTGCCCGCGATGGAGACAAGATGCTCCAAATGCGGCAGAATCACCTCGATCCGATTCATGTCTTCGCCCGGCAACGGCTTGTAATAAAGACGCCCGGCCTTGGGGTCGACGAACCAATGGCCCGGATCACGCAGAAACGCCAAGGCGTTCACCAAGAATAGTCGTGCAACGTCCGCCGACACCGGTCGCGCAAGCGTGTCATAGCCCACCAGATTGTTGCGCCAGCCAGGCTGCTGCATCACGATCCGGTCGCCGTCGATATGATCCACCATCGCGTGGCGATGGGTGAACCAGCTCATTCCTTCGATCTCCATTCTGCTTTGATCGGGCAATGTTGAGAGAAAGCGCCAGGCGGGGTCGCGGATCTCCAGGCCCCATGGATGAAAGGCGACGGCGGATCGGGGAATTTCCACCGACGCCCGCTGAACCAATCGCCCCGCAACGCTCAATTGCCGCGGATCCATTCCGACCGGCACTCGCGCCATCCAGATATTGCGCTGCTTGTCGACCTGGCTCCAGCCAGTCACCGGGGTGCCGCCGGACAGCATGGTGCGCAGACCGCTCGCACCTTCCCAGCGGACCGTATAGCCATTCTGCCCTCCGTCCCTGGCGTTGAAGCGCAGCGGCGCTGTCAGGCGATAGACGCCTTGGGCCAGTGACACGGTGACATCATGGTCGTGATTGAGAGCCCGCACCGCCTGCTGCGCGCGCGCAAGCGAGGCGAAGGGCCGGGCAGCCGACCCGTCTCCTTCATCCGACCCGCTTGGCGAAACATGCAGAATCAGCGGAACCGGCGCTGGGCGGTTGGGAATGACGATTTTGAAATGCTCGCCAGCGGGTCGATCGCGTGCGCCGATCTGTGGAATGTTCGGCATCGGTGGCAACTGCGCCAATGTCGGCAAGGACCAGCAGGCCAGGACCGCGCCTATACTTGCCCACCTTCCCCAGTTCATCCTCTGTATCCCGCTATCTTCTTGCTGCATCGTCATGGCTCGATCGTCACGATCACCCGCCGATATCGCGTGACAGGCGGTGTTCCCTTGTCGGTGACCGCCAGGATGAAATGCGCGTCGCGCCGCTCCTCGACCATCGGAGCGGTAAAATCGACCGTCACGATATTCGGCGCAATCCCGGATGTTATTGCCGATGTCCAGCCACCCACTTCGGGATAATGGAACCAGTAATAGCTCAGACTGTCCCCGTCAGGGTCGGTCGTGCCCAGCCCGCTCAGGAAGAAGCGCTGCCCGGCCTTTACCGTCAACCAGTCGGGGTGCGCCAGTTGAACCTTCGGCGGATGATTGGCGTCCTTATAGGCTGTGATCGACCAATCCATGCGCGCGGCAAAATCATTCTGAAAATCCGCCCGCCAGCGCCAGAGCGTAGCGCGAAAATCCTTTATCGTCCTTTCCCCGGGCATGACCGCGCGGCCGATCGCGTTGCGGGTCAACGGCGCCACGGCATCCGAGGCGTTGGTCCAGATCGGCCGGGTTTCCGGTTCGATCGGCACGCCGCCCGTAAAGCCATTGGGGTCGGTTGCCGCGGCGGCCGGCACATAGAGTTCGTATCGCCCGCCCCAACCGCCCCAGTTGGGATATTCAGGGTCGCTCAAACCATTAGGGATCAACGATAGATAAGCCGGCGTGTCGCCCTCCATCCCATAGGAGACATCGGGATAGGCCGCTCCCAACGGACCATGGCCTTGCTGGATATTGTCGCGCAACCAGTCGTTGGAGATGGTGCCATTTTCCGCACCGTCGATCCGACTATGGATAGCTGTCCACGTCCCCGCGCCATAGCCACCAGGGCTGACGATATAGAATAGCGTAGGAAAATTCCGGCGGATCCATGCGCCGCTGTCGTCCTGATCGGAAATCGTATAAACGCGCAGCCGGCTCACCAAGCGCGACACATCCTCGGCCGATCTGGTCGCGCGCAAGCTGTAAAGTGCCTGCGCCAGGCTGTTGGCGCCACCCCAGACCGACACCCAGAGCGGTCTTGGATCATCCTTCTCGATCGCTTGCACGATCAGGCGCGATCCCGCCGTGTCATGCCCTTCTCCAACCGCCGCCATGCCATAAGCCGGCTGTCCTTCACGCACCAGAGACTGCAAACGCGCAGCCGCAGGGAAGCCCGGTTCATGCAGGTTCAGATTGGGCTGTACCTTGCCATATTCATCTATGATCGGCCGAATGGAATCCGCATACACCGCCTGCTTCATATGCACGGAGGTCGTGGCGATCAGCCCTTCAAGGTCGATCTGGTTGGCGTAGAGCAACAGCCGCACGAAAGATTGCGTATCGTCCGGATCCGCTTCGATGTCGCTGAGGACGATCAGTCGCTGCTTGGCGGCCGATAGGGAAGAAGGGGGAGAGGATGCCGGCAACGCAGCCGGAAGGATGATAGCCGCAATTGCCGTGCACAAGGTCAATCCTCTCATGCAACTCTCTCCCCAGTTTTTATGATCAAGCCGGGCCGACGCACATCGCGCCGGCCCGGCATCGTTCAGCATCAGAATTTGAAGCGGACACCCGCCCGGTACATGCGCCCGATCACGTCATAGAGGTTCGGGTTGACGAAATAAGGCGACTTGGCGGGATCGCGGTCGAGCAGGTTATCGACCTTGAAGTACGCCGTGACCTGCGGCGTGATATTGTAGGTACCGCCAATATCCACATAGAAGGCGCCAGGCATGAAATTCTGATCGATCGTCGGATGATTGTTGGTCGATGCAGGGCAGCTACCCGGCTGGCAGACCACATATTGATGACCCAGCACGCCATCGCTGAACCAGCGTTCCTGCACCATCAGCGAGAATTTGTCATTCTCATAGCTCTGGATCGCCAGGAACTTCCAGTCGGGCGTGTTGCCCAGATTGGCGCCAGCCGAGTCCACCGGGATCGTACCGATCAGGCCGGAGTCCGTCACGAACTTGCTGACATGCGTCGCCAGACCGCGCAAGGTCAGGCTGCCCGGCAGGCCCAGCGGACGCTGCCACTGATAGCTGGCTTCGATGTCGAAACCGCTGGTGTCGATCGACGCCAGGTTGAACGCCTGCACGTTGATGAAGTTCGGCCCTTGCTGATTGTTCAGATTGAACGCGCTGCACGTTTCCGGCCGGACGTTCTGGAAACACAGGTTGACGATGTCGCCGGCGCCCAGGCTGGAGATGACGTCCTTGATCTTGATCTTGTAGTAATCGAACGACGCGCTGAAGCCCGGCAACCAGGATGCACCGGAAAAGGCGATGCCGGCTGTCGTGTTGCGTGCGGTTTCAGGCCGCAAATTGGCGTTGCCGATGCTATTCTGGATCGCCAGCACGTTACGGCCGGTGAACGGATCGAAGAAGTTGGGCAGCGTCGTGGTGACGGGCGCTGCGAACAGTTCCGACAGATTGGGGGCACGCACATCCTTCGACGTCACGCCACGCAAGCGGAAACCATCGACCGGCAGGTTCCATGTGCCGCCGACCTTCCAGGCCCAGATCGTGCCCGACGTGCTGTAATCGGTCACGCGCACAGCGCCGTTGATGTTGGCCTTGCCCAGTGCATCGCTGTTGATGATCGGCAGATCGGCCTCGAAAAAGGCTTCTTTCACGCCATAGGCGCCACCGCCGCTCTTGTAGTTGCCCGCATACCAGTTGTTGCCGCCCGGCAGCAGCGTAGGATCGAACGGATAGTCGGCGGTGTTGGGCGCGAAGTTGGAGCCCATGCCATAGGCGTCGGCGCGGACCTTGTAGAATTCATGCCGGTATTCGGCACCGAACGCGATCGACAGCGGGCCGGCCCACAGTTCGACAGGCGAACCGGAAAAATTGACGCTGACCACGTCCTGCGTCTGGCGCGTCCGCTGGAACGGGCCGTTTTCAGGCATGATATAGGACAGCGCGCCGGCCGACGGATTGCCGCCGAAAATGTTGAGCGGCTGGCAACCGTTCGCCCGCGCCGTGGCGCTGGCGCAAACGATCGAGCCATTCAACGTGGTCGCGTTGATGGCGTCGTTGAAACGATTGGTCAGCAGAATGTTCGACACGTCGATGGCGGTGAAATTAACGCCATGCTCGAAATAATTGTCATAGGACCATTCGGTACCGAGCAGGTTGAACGCACCCTTGGCGCCGATGACGCCGCGATACTGGCGACGATCCGTATCCACGCGGGTGTTGCCCAGCGCGGCATTGCTCGTGCCATAGCCGAAGCTGGTGATGCCCGCCGTCGCACATGCCGTCTTGATCGATGCCGGAACGAACGGATTGGCGCACTGGATGGTCAGGCCGGGCTTGTTCATGCCGCCGACCGGGGTGTTGTGGGTCTTCACCTGGCCGAAGTTGAAGGTGAAATAAAGTTCGTCATTGTCGGCGAAATCATAACCGAGCCGAGCATAGCTATTGACCCGCTTGATCGCCGATTGAAGCGTGCGCCCCGCATCGACATTGCCCGACAGGTCGCCGCCAAGGCAGAAGCCGGGGAAACAGTTGCGCACATTGGTGGTACCGTCGCGCGCCGGCACGCCGCCCGATCCGTAGTTGAACTGGAACGGATTGCCATTCTGATCGAATGCCGTGCCCTGGAGCGGGCCGGACGTGATCAGGCCATATTTAGTATAATTATAAGCCTGGGCATAGTCGCGCAGGACGAAACGGGGCGATCCGTCGTTGACCGCACCCCGGTCGATCAGGCTGGTCTGCTTGAACCAGTCGCGGCCCCCGGCCAGGCCGATACCGAAATCGCCGCCGCCGACGCCCTTTTCATCGGCATATTCGCCGCTGACGACCAGATGCGCGCGATCATCGAGGAAGCTGGTGCCTGCCGCCAGCTGAACCAGAAACTGTTCATTGTCGCTATACCGGCTGATGCCGCCCTGGACATTGCCCTTAAAGCCCTTGAACCGGGTGTCGGTGATGAAGTTGACGACGCCGCCGACCGCGTCCGAGCCGTAGGAGGCGGATGCGCCGCCATTCACGACGTCGACGCGCTGCACGAGCAGCTGCGGAAACAGGCTGATGTCAGGCACACCGGTCACGTTCGCGCCGACGACCCGCTGTCCATCAAGCAGGGTCAGGGTACGGATGGCGCCCACGCCTCGCAGCGAGAAGGAACTCAAACCCTGCTGGCCGCTCGACGTGCTGAACGTGTTCACCGCCGTACCGCTCGACCCCTGCAGCGACGGCAGTTGCGCGATGGTGGTGAAGATGTTGGGCTGCGCATTGGCTTCGATGGCACCCGAATCGATCACGGTCGTGGGCGTGGGCGCCGTGTAGCCGCTTGCCTTGATGCGTGAACCTGTGACGACGATATCGCTATCATTGGCTGATTGCTGGGCGCCTTGAGGCGCTGCCACGCCTGCTCTATCCTGCGCCATGGCCGGCGCGGCGATCATGCACGTCAGCAGGGCGGCCATGCTGACGGTGGCAGGCCCCATGGCGGATTTTGCGATACGAAAATTGGAATGCGACATACTGCTCTCTCCCCTAGATTTTTCTATCCCTGTCGCGGAGTAGACCTCCGAAACTGCGCATCGCCGCCGAGCATGTCAAAGACTCGACAGAAAGTTAGTTAGCGCTAACAACGCCTATTGATATCTCCCGAGATTGTTGTCAATAGTCAGACAAGACAGAGAGGATAAGGATTTCACGCTTTGAGACGGCCGACATTATTTTACACATCAGAGCAATATGCTCATGCAGATGTGAGCCGATCGTGCCAGAATGCGCTTCGTCGCAATTTTTCTGTTAACGTTATCATGTCATGGTGATGACGATTTTCCGCATGGGAAAAATAAGATGGACCATCATCGGCCTTTTCGTCGGTGCGATGGTCATCAACTATCTTTCGCGCTCCGTGCTGGGGGTTGCAGCGCCGATCATTTTGACGGAACAATCGATAAACAGCATCGAATATGGCTGGATCACGAGCGCCTTTCAGCTCGGCGTGATGCTTCAGCCGGTCGCGGGATATTTTCTCGACAGCGTCGGGCTGCGCATCGGTTTCGGCATTTGCGTCGCCGCCTGGTCGATCATCACGATGGCCCATGGGTTCGTAAACGGGTGGTTCGGATTTGCCGCGCTGCGCGGCCTGTTGGGGCTTGCCGAAGGGTCTGCGCAACCTGCCGGGCAAAAGCTGGTGGCGGAATGGTTTCCGTCCAAGGAGCGCGGCCTTGCAGGCGGCGTGTACAATATCGGCGCATCGTTCGGCGCAGTCTTTGCCCCACCTTTGGTGGCATGGGCCGTCATGATGCACAGTTGGCGCCTGGCATTCGTGATAGCGGGCGCCATCGGTCTTGGTTGGGCATTGCTCTGGCTATTCTATTATAACAGCCCGTCGCGACACCCCCGCCTGACCGATCAGGAGCGCGACTATATTGCCAGTGGGCAAGAAGCACGGCTTGCGCCGCAAGCGACCCGCGCCTCCATCATGAGCCTTCTACGCAGGCGCGACCTTTGGGGGATCGCCCTGCCCAGGATGCTTGCCGACCCTGTATGGGGCATGTTGTCGTTCTGGATGCCGCTCTATCTCGCGCGCGTTCGCGGTTTCGATCTGACCCAGATTGCCCTTTTCGCCTGGCTGCCCTTTCTTGCCGCGGACCTTGGATGTCTTTTCGGTCCGGCCGTCGTCACCTTCCTGCAACGGCGCAATGTCGATCTGATCGACGCACGCCGCTGGACGTTTACGCTGGGCGCGGCGATGATGACGGGCATGGCCTTTGTCGGTATGGCGACGAACCCCTATGTGGCGATCGCCTTGCTTTGCCTGGGCGGGTTTGCGCATCAAACGCTGTCCGTCACCGTCATCACGATGGCCTCTGACCTGTTTCCTCGCAACGTCGTGGCCACAGCGGCAGGCTTGGCCGGCCTTGCAGGCAATCTTGGCGTGCTCGTCTTCACCCTGCTCCTGGGTCAGATGGTCGATCAGGTCGGCTATGAGCCATTCTTCATCATCCTTGGCGTCCTTGACCTGCTGGGCGCCCTTCTCCTGTGGATATTGGTGCGTAAACCCGCATGAACATCATCTCAAATCCGATCCTTCCAGGCTTCAATCCCGATCCGTCCATCCTGCGGGTCGGCGATGATTTCTACATCGCTACGTCGACCTTCGAATGGTATCCCGGCGTGCAGATTCATCATAGCCGCGATCTCAAGCACTGGCGGCTCGTCGCGCGACCACTGGCGCAAGCGACGCAATTGGACATGCGTGGCGCGCCTGATTCCTGCGGCGTCTGGGCCCCCGACCTCAGCTATGCAGATGGACGCTTCTGGCTCATATTCACGGACGTCAAACGATATGGCGTGACGACCGTCAATGGCGCCAAAGGCGCGTCCTTGCGGGACTTTCCCAACTATGTCGTGCATTGCGACCAGATCGACGGCAATTGGTCGGAGGCTGTTCACCTCAACAGCAGCGGCTTCGATCCCGCCCTGTTTCACGATGACGACGGCCGAAGCTGGATGCTGAACATGCTATGGGATCATCGGCCCGGCCGGGGCCGGTTCGCGGGCATTCAGATCCAGCAATTTGATCGCACCGCTCAGGCCCTTGTCGGCGAACCCCATCTGATTTTCAAGGGAACCGATCTGGGCTTCACCGAAGGTCCGCACATCTACAAGCGGGACGGATGGTATCATCTGCTGGTCGCCGAAGGGGGGACCGGATGGGACCATGCCGTAGTCATGGCTCGCTCACGCGATTTGCTGGGGCCATATGACGTGCATCCCGATGGCCCGGTACTGACGGCGGCGGGGCGCCGTGAAGGCCCCATTACGCGCGCCGGGCATGGCGATCTGGTCGAACTGAAGGATGGATCGCCCTGGCTCGCCTATTTATGCGGCCGCCCCGTTCCGGGGAAGGAGCGCTGCATTCTGGGGCGCGAAACGGCGATACAACCGATGCGATGGCATGACGATGGGTGGCTGCGCACCTTGGACGGCGACGCGCGCCCGGTCGAAACGCCACAAGCGCCCGACCTGCCGTCCATACCCTGGCCGCAGGACGATTGGGATGGCCGTTTCGATCGGGATTTCCTGCCCTTGGAATTTCAATGGCTGCGTACTCCCTTGCCAGAACGCCTCTTCAGTCTGTCCGAACGGCCCGGCTTCCTGCGACTGTACGGGCGGGAAACCGTAGGGAGCCATTTCGAGCAGGCGCTTGTCGCCCGGCGGCTGGAACATCGACGCTTCACAGCGACAACCTGCGTCGATTTTTCGCCGCGTTGCTTCCAGCAGGCTGCGGGGCTCATTCTCTATTATAACAGCACGAAATATTATTATCTCAATATCAGCGTGGAAGGCGAAGCACGCGAATTGCAGTTGATGATTGCATCGCCGCTTCTGGCGGAAGGCGTCACGATGGAGACGGTCGGTCGACTGCCCAACGGGCCGATCGAACTGAGAGCAGATGTCGACGGCGATGTCCTGATCTTCAGCTGGCGCGCCGAAGGTGACACCAATTGGCACATCTTGCCTCAAAGGCTGGACGCAACGATCCTGTCGGACGAAGTAACGTGCCCCGGCCTCCCCAACTTCACCGGCACCTTCGTCGGCATGGCCTGCCAGGATTTGTCCGGCATGGCGATGCCCGCCGATTTCAGCTGGTTCATCTATGAAGGCGGAGAGGGTACATGCGCTCCGGTCGACTGACGTTCCACGATCCTGTGATCGAGTATGGTTTCGCGGGGAACCCGCGAGTGGCCCTTTTCCGCTGCGATTTCGGCAATCAGCAGACTCAGTGCTTCAGCGGCCAATTCGCGCACGGGCTGATGGACCGTGGTCAGCGGGGGCCACAGCGTTTGCGCCGCCGTCGTATCGTCGAAACCCGCCACGGTCAGTTCGGCCGGCACATCCAGATGGCGCCGGTGTGCCACGGACACCACGGCAGCCGCCATATCGTCATTGCTCGCGAAGATCGCAGTGGGTCGACTGGGCATCGCCAACAGATGTTCGGCGGCCGCCAGCCCGGACACATAGGTGAAGTCGCCCTGCACCACCTGAACCTCTACCCCGCCCGTTTCACGGATCGCTGCATAGAAACCGGCCATCCGTTCAGCGCTCGCGGCCTGATCGGGGTTGCCCAATATGAATCCCAGCTGCCTATGTCCCAGATCAAGGAGAAGGCGTGTCATCTGGTAGGATGCCGCGCGATCATCGATCCGCACGCAAATCTTGCCGGGGGATTGATAGGCACCGACGGCAGCCATCGCACATCTCGCGTCGCGCAAAACCCGCAGCACATCGGGCGCTTCACCCAGCGGCGGCGCCAGCAAAGCGCCGCTCAGCCCGGATGCGACCAACTCTTCGATGGCTTCCACCGCGGGCGCGCGCCCGCCTTCCCCTTTCAACAAAATCAAACGCGCGCCGCGCGACGACGCTTCTTCGAAAACCCCGGTCAGAAACTCGCTCATGAACGCGGCGTTCGCATTGGAATAGATGATGCCGATCCGCAATTCCGTCGAGTTGACCAGATTGCGCGCCGCAACATTGGGTGTGTAGGCGAGAGCCTTGATCGCCTCCTCGACAACGGCGCGCGTCTCCGCACTCACGCCCGACCGCCCGTTGATCACGCGCGATACCGTCATCGACGATACCCCGGCACGTTTCGCAACATCCACTACGGTCGCGCCACGCCCCATTTGCTGCGATCGTGCCATAAATTCCCTCACGCTCTCGAAATGCGATCAATCGACCTAAGACATGGAAGGGCATCAGCAAAGCGGCAATTGCGGGTTTTGCGTCGGCGCCTGTCGATGCTGGGTGCCGGGCACGGCAAATGATGATCTTTGACGGTCATCGCCGCATCATCCTCGACTGACTTTCATCATAAGGACCATCTTCATGCGCCGGTCGCTCCTTCCCTTTCTTCTCGCCACCATGGCGGCGCCCGCTCTGTCGCAAGACGTGGCCGGCACCAATCCCATCATCCGTGACAAGTTCACCGCAGATCCCGCGCCCATGGTGGATGGGAACCGTCTCTATCTCTACGTCGGCCATGACGAGGCCCAGCGGGACGAGATGTTCAACATGCGCGAATGGCTCGTCTATTCGACCACCGATATGAAACATTGGACCGACCATGGGCCGATCATGAACGTGTCGGATTTCAAATGGGCCAAGAAGGACGCCTGGGCATCGCAGACCATCAAGAAGAACGGTAAATACTGGTTCTATGCCGCGGTCGAGCATGACAATAGCCATCCGGGCAAGGCGATCGCGGTCGCCGTATCCGACACGCCGACCGGCCCTTTCGTCGATGCGAAGGGATCGGCGCTCATCACCAACCAGATGACGCCGAAAGGCACGCATAGCTGGGAAGATATCGACCCCACCGTCTTCACCGACGATGACGGGGTGACTTGGATCGCCTGGGGCAATCGCCAATGCTATATCGCAAAGCTGAAGCCCAACATGATCGAGATCGATGGACCCATACGGGAAATCACGCCGCCGCATTTCGAGGAGGGCCCCTGGCTCCACAAGCGGGGCAAGCTTTACTATCTGACCTATGCCTCGCTCGACCGCGCGACCCATCGCGACGAGCGTATTTCCTATGCCACGGCGACATCACTCGATGGCCCGTGGACCTATCGCGGGGAACTCACCGGATCGGGCAAATATAGCTTCACCATTCACGCCGGCATCACCGAGTTCAAGAAGCAATGGTATATATTCCTGCATAATGCCGCGCTGGCCATCGGCGATCTGAACGGCGCGATCGGACGGCGTGCAGTGACCGTCGAGCGCCTGGAATATAATCGCGACGGCACCATGAAGCCGGTCGTGCAGACGGATGCGGGCATTTCCGCCCGCAATCCGGGAAAATAGGAAAATCCCACCACTGAACATCGCAGCCAGTTCATGGTAGCGCTATCGCGAAAATATAGCCAGCGCGGCGCAGCACGGCAGTTGAAGGAGAGATACAGCATGACCCACCCGACCTTGCGCCTGTCTGCGCTCATACCATCGATACTGTCTCTTTCGCTGTTCGCCGCGCCCGCCGATGCGGCGCCTGCGCGGTTCGATCGATTTACCTATGATGGGCAGTCGGCTGAAAAGGTCGCGGTCAAGGCCGGGGAATATCGCAATCCAATCCTGACGGGCTATTACCCCGACCCGTCGGTCACGCGTGTGGGCGACGACTATTATCTCGTCAATTCATCCTTTGCCCATTATCCGGGCCTTCCGATCTTCAAATCGAAGGATCTGGTCAACTGGACGCAGATCGGCAATGCCATAGACCGGCCCGAACAACTGAACTTCAATGGCCGTCGCATTTCGCAGGCGGTATTCGCACCCGCCATCAGTTATCACGGCGGCACCTTCTACATCGTCAACACCTGCGTCGAATGTAAGGGCAATTTCGTCATCACCGCCAAAGATCCGGCCGGTCCATGGTCTAACCCCATCTGGCTACCCTTTGAGGGGATCGATCCGTCCATCTACTGGGAAGGTGACAAGGCCTATATCGTCAACAACCGCGCACCGGACGAACCGCCCCGCTATAACGGCCACCGCGCCATCTGGATTCAGGAATATGACTGGCGCGCGGGCAAGATGGTCGGCCCAAGCACGCAACTGATCAACGGCGGGGTCGATATCAGCAAGAAACCAGTCTGGATCGAAGGGCCGCATATCTTCCGCAAGGACGGCTATTATTATCTGACCGCAGCCGAAGGCGGCACGAGCGTCAACCATTCGCAGGTCGTATTGCGATCCAAGGCGTTGCGCGGGCCCTATGTCGCTTTCGAAGGCAATCCGATCCTCACCCAGCGCGATCTCGATCCCGCGCGGCCCGACATGATCGGATCGGCAGGCCATGCCCAACTTGTCGAGACGCAAAATGGCGACTGGTGGGCGACATTCCTTGCCGTGCGCCCTTATGCCGACGACTTCTACAATATCGGGCGCGAAACTTTCCTGCTGCCGGTGGAATGGAAGAATGGCTGGCCGGTCATCCTGCCGCGCGGACAGGCGATCCCCCATGCCCTCAATCTGCCCAATCTGCCGGTACAACCCAAGCCCGCTTTGCCCACCAGCGGTGATTTCGCCTATGTCGAAGAGTTTGACGGCAACGTCTTGCCGATGGAATGGATCGGTATCCGCACGCCGCAAAAGCCCTTCTATCACCTCAAGGACGGCGCGCTTGCGCTGGAAAGCGGCGCCCCTCTCGGCGACCTGAGCGGCGTTCCAGCCTTCATTGGGCGGCGGCAACAGCATGCCAACGCCATCTTTTCCACCACGCTGCGCTACAGCCCGGCCAGGGATGGCGATCGTGCCGGTCTTGCAGCCGTACAGAGCGACCGGAGCAATCTTTTCTTCGGCCTCACCCGGATCGCCGGCAAGCGGGTCGTCGCACTCTACACTCGCGATGCGGCCGATAGCGATACGCTGATCGCCTCCGCGCCCATCACCCTCAGCGCCCCTGTGACCCTTACCATTCGCGCAACCGGCGGAACCATGGCGTTCGACTATGGCGTTGGGGACAAGGTGAAGACGTTGAAGGACGGCGTCGACGCCACGCTGCTCAGCACGAAGAAGGCTGGCGGCTTCGTCGGCACGGTCGTCGGTCCCTATCACTATACTCCGGCCAACTGAGGAGCGACGGCATGATCCGCACCGCGGCCATCGGCCTCGCCATCGCCACCGGTCTGATCGCCGCCGCCCTGCCCGCGCAGGTCTGGCGGTCCGATCAGGGCGATGGCACCTATCGCAATCCGGTGCTGTTTGCTGACTATCCCGATCCCGACATCATTCGTGTCGAAGATGATTTCTACTTCGTATCCACCACTTTCGCCAACGCACCCGGCGTTACCATCCTCCGTTCCAAGGATCTGGTGAACTGGCGTATCGCGACCCATGTGGTCGACCGGCTCGACGGCGATCCGCGCTATGATCTGAAAAATGGGGGCGACTATCGCCACGGCTTTTATGCCGCCAGCCTGCGCCGTCACAAGGGCATGTTCTACCTCGCCGTCACCCCTGTCGGGCACAAGACCCGCATCTATCGGTCCGCCAGGATCGACGGTCCCTGGACTTACAAGGAACTGGATCGCGAGGCCTTCGATCCCGCCCTCTTCATCGACGTGGACGGGACCGCCTATCTGGGCACGTCGGTCGGCACCGACGGCACGGTCACGCTGCTGACGCTCAATAACGACCTTTCCGCCGTCACCGGCGCGAAAGTCGCCTATTACAACAAGGGTGCCGAAGGATCGAAAATCATCCGCCACAATGGCTATTATTATCTTTTCAACGCCATCCCGTCCAAACTGGCGATGACCATATCGCGATCGCGCAGCCTTTGGGGGCCGTGGGAGACCAAGCCGTCGATCGACGACAGGAGCGGCGGCCATCAGGGCGCGATGGTCGATATGCCGGACGGCAGCTGGTACGGCTTCGTCATGGTGGATGCGGGCGCGATCGGCCGCATGACCAATATCAGCCCGATCTTCTGGAAGGATGACTGGCCCTGGTGGGGCACGCCGGACAAGCCCGACGTCGTGCCCGACCGGTCGCCCAAGCCGATTTCGGGCCATGCTTTCGCAGAGCCGCCTTCATCGGATGATTTTTCGTCCCGGAAACTGGGGGTGCAGTGGCAGTGGAACCATAATCCCGACGACAGCAAATGGTCATTGACGCAGCGCCCTGGTTTCCTGCGGCTTCATGCGACCCAGGCGGACGGTATCTGGACCGCACGCAACACGCTGACGCAAAAGGCGCAAGGGCCAAAGATGCGTGCCATCGCGAAAATCGATACTGCCGGTATCAAGGCAGGCGATGTCTGCGGCCTCGGCAGTTTCGGCAAATATAATGCCCAGCTTGCGATCGTCGGCGGCCAAAAGGGTGCGCAATCGCTGCGGATGCAGCTGACCGAAAGCACGAAGGATGGTCCCCGCACGGACGTCCGAGTTCCCGCCATTCCCGTTACCGGTCGCACCCTCTGGCTGCGCAGCGATATGGATTTCGATACCAAGCAGGGCCGTGTCGGATACAGCCTCGACAACCGCCTGTGGCAGGATGTCGGCGATGCCTTCCCGCTCGCTTTCGACTGGCGCACCGGCACCTTTCAGGGCCAGCAGATTGCGATATCCTGCTACAATCCTACTCCCGCCGGCGGCTATCTCGATATCGACAGTTTCACGCTCGCGCCTCTCTCCGTCGGCGCGCGGCCATGACCTTCAGCCGTCGCGAAACCATGGCCGCCATGGCGGCTGGGACGGTTGCCATGGCGGCAGCCCGACCGGCTCGCGCAGTACCCGCCCCGCACGCCGCACTCGCTTTATGGTATCACCAGCCCGCCACCGAATGGACCCAGGCGTTACCCATCGGAAACGGACGCTTGGGGGCGATGGTGTTTGGCGGCATAAGCCAGGAAAGGTTACAGCTCAACGAAAGCACGCTCTGGGCGGGGCAGCCCTATGATCCGGTAAATCCACAGGCGCTGACCATGCTGCCCAAGGTGCGCGAGCTGATCTTCGCAGGCAAGATCGCGGAGGCCGAAGCGCTCGCCAACCAGACGTTGATGGCCAGACCGTTGACCCAAATGCCCTATCAGACACTGGGCGACCTGATCCTCGATTTTCCCGGCCTGGGCGACGCCAGCGCCTATCGCCGCGATCTCGATCTCGACAAGGCAATGGCGACCACCCGGTTCGAGGCGAACGACGGTGTCACTCATGTCCGTCAGGTCATCGCTTCCCCGGCGGACCAGATCATCGCCGTCCGCCTGACTGCCGGCGGCGAGAATGGACTTGATGTCGATATTACTCTCCGATCCCCCCAGCGTGGAGTTCAGGTCGTCGCAGATGGCCCTGCCGGTCTGCTCCTCACCGGTCGCAACGGCGCTTCCAAGGGGGTAGAGGGCAATCTCCGTTTCGCCGCCCGCTTGGCGGCTGAGGTGGAAGGCGGCACCACCACCCAGGCTGACGACGGCCGCCTCAACATCCGCAACGCCAAAGCCATCACTTTGTATATCGCCATGGCGACCAGCTATCGGCGCTTCGATGATGTCGGCGGCGATCCGATAGCAGCGACCGCCGCGACGATCGCCAGGGTCAGGGGGCGCACCTTCGCGCGCATCGCCGCCGATACCGCCGCTGCGCATCAGCGCTTGTTCCGCCGCGTCGCCCTCGATCTGGGCACCACGGCGGCTGCGCAACTGCCCACCGATCAGCGCATCGCAGCCTCCCAGACCAGCGACGATCCTGCGCTTGCGGCCCTCTATTTCCATTTTGCCCGCTACCTGATGATCTGCGCGTCCCGCCCCGGCGGTCAGCCCGCCAATTTGCAGGGTCTCTGGAACGACAGTCTCAATCCACCCTGGGGTTCCAAATATACCATCAACATCAACACGCAGATGAATTATTGGCCGGCAGAGCCGACGGCACTGGGCGAATGTGTCGCGCCCCTAGTGGATATGGTGCGCGAACTGGCCATCACCGGCGAACGCACCGCCCGCACCATGTATGGCGCGCGCGGTTGGGTCGCCCATCATAATACCGACCTTTGGCGCGCCACCGCACCGATCGATGGCGCACAATTCGGCCTTTGGCCCACCGGCGGCGCATGGCTCTGTACCCATTTGTGGGACCATTATGACTATGGGCGCGACCATGCCTATCTGATGTCCATCTATCCGCTGATGGCGGGGGCGGCGCGGTTCTTCCTGGACACGCTCCAGCGCGATCCCTCGACCGGCTTCCTCGTCACCAATCCGTCGATGAGTCCCGAAAACCCGCATGGCCATGGTGGCACCCTTTGCGCGGGGCCAACGATGGACATGGCGATTTTGCGCGATCTCTTTACCCAGACGATAGAGGCTGCGACGATCTTGCAGGCCGACGTCGCCCTTGTCGGCGAAATGCGCGCCGCGCGAGACGCACTCGCGCCCTATAAAATCGGGCGCAACGGCCAGCTTCAGGAATGGCAGCAGGATTGGGACGCCGACGCGCCGGAGCAGGATCACCGACATGTGTCCCACCTCTACGGCCTGCATCCGTCGCGCCAGATTATGCCCGACGACACCCCCACACTTGCCGCTGCCGCGCGTCGCACGCTGGAGATACGGGGCGACCGCGCCACCGGGTGGGCGACAGCCTGGCGCATCAACCTGTGGGCGCGGCTGAAGGATGGCGACCATGCCCATGATATCCTGCGTTTCCTTCTCGGGCCGGAACGGACCTATCCCAACATGTTCGATGCCCACCCGCCCTTCCAGATCGACGGCAATTTCGGTGACGCGGCGGGCATCGTGGAAATGCTGATGGGCAGCCATGGCGACGTCATCGACCTGCTCCCCGCGCTGCCCAAGGCGTGGCCGACCGGTAGCGTCACCGGCCTGCGCGCGCGGGGCCGGTGCCGCATCGACCTCCACTGGCGGGACGGCCGACTAGACCGCGCCGTTCTGCGGCCCGAACTGTCTGGAACCCGCACTATCCGCCTCGCAGATAAACGCCGCGTGTTGACGCTCAAGACCGGTATGCCGGTTTCCCTGACTCCCAAGGATTTTGCATGACCATTCGCCGTTATATTCTGCCGATGATCGCGCTGTGCGCCAGCCCCAGCCTCTGGGCGCAAACCGCGCCGGCCAACGCGCTCGATCCGCTGGCCGCCACCGGACGCTGGAGCGCCTATCAGGTCGGCAGTGCACAACTGCCGCCGATGGGCTGGAACAGTTGGAACGCCTTTTTCACTGAGATTGACGAGGAAAAACTGCTGGGTTCCGCCAAGCGGATTATCGATACCGGCCTTGCGAAGAAGGGCTATCGCTTCATCAATATCGACGACGGCTGGTGGCTGAAACGTCGTACCAACGACAACAAGCTCATCATCCGCGCGGACAAATTCCCCTCGGCCCGCAGCGTCAAGGGTGATCCCTCTTTCCGTCCCCTTACCGACAAGCTTCACGCCATGGGCTTCAAGGCGGGCATCTATTCCGACCTCGGCCGCAACAGCTGTTCCCAGGCCTATTCCGACGGACCGGCGCAACTGCCCGAAGGCACGGTGGCCGAACGTGAAGTCGGCCTGTACGGGCATAGCGATCGGGATATCCGGCTGTTTTTCGCGGACTGGGGTTTCGACGCGATAAAGGTCGACGGCTGCGGCATCCGGGCGTTCGCCGCCGATGCGGAACGCGTCCGCAACGGCCAGTTCCGCGCGCTCCCCCCGATCATCGATCAGCACAGCATCGCCCGGTCGGACATTCCCGCCGTCAAGGCGCTCTTTGCAGACATCAACCAGTCTCTCGCCAAATATAATCCCGATGGCGACTATATGCTCTCGCTCTGCATCTGGGGCAGCGCCAATGTCCGCTCCTGGGGCAAGGATGTCGGCAGCATATCACGCACCAGTGATGATATCTCTCCCGATTGGCATCGGATGCTCACCAATTATGACAGCGCCGTACGCCGCGCCCTCTATGCTCATCCTGGCAGTTGGAACGATCCGGATATGCTTTTCATCGGCAAGGGGGATTTCGATGCCGATCATCTGACCGAAGCCCGGTCGCATTTCGCATTATGGGCGATGATGAACGCACCGCTTCTGATCGGCGCGGATTTGCGGACCACGCCGCAACCGCTGCTCGATATTTTCGGCAATGCAGACCTGATCGCGCTCAACCAGGATCCCGCCGGCAATCAGGCGACCGTCGCTTTCGACAGCGATGGGTTCCAGATCCTCGTCAAGACGCTCGCGAACGGGGACAAGGCCGTGGCCTTGTTCAATCGAGGATCGTCTCCGGTCGATGCGGTACTGACCGCCGATCATCTGAAACTTCGCGCCGACTATCCCATTGCCTTGTCGAACCTTTGGACCGGCGCAAAGAGCGATTTCACCAAGGAAGTGAAGTTGCATGTCGAACCGCGCGAAACGCTGGTTTTCCGTGCAAATGGCCGCCGCATCTTGGCAGATGGCCTGTATCTATCGGAACAGCCCGGCGTCGTGAACCCGGCAGCTGACGGCGTCGTGCAGCCCGAACCTGATCCTACCATCTATCGTTCGATACCGGGCTGGCGGGGCACACGCGGGATCGGCGAGCGCCCCATGTACGCCGGATGGGGCGGCGCGATGGCCGATGCGACGCCCTATAATCAGGCGCTCGTCGTTGCGGGTCAATCCTTCGCCTCGGGTGTGGGGATCCTCGCCAACTCGCGGCTAGAAGTGCGCAACAAGGGCTTTGCCCGCTTCACCGCGTCGGTCGGCGTTGACGACAGCGCTTTGGATGGCGATCAGCCTGTGCGCTTCTTCCTCTTTGGCGACGGCAAGGCACTTGCGAGCACGCCGCCATTACGCCGAGGCATGCCTGCGCAATCGATGGAAGCGAACGTCAAGGGGATCGCCATCCTTGAACTGGTGGCCCGCGCCGATGGCGTGAAGGACAACGCCGTTCCGGTAACATGGGGCGACGCCGCGCTGCGGCGCTGAAAGGAGAGACAATATCATGCGCTACCCTATCGCCCGCCGCACTTTGCTCACGTCGGCCAGCCTGCTTTTCTCCATCTCGCCCGCTATGCTGCGCGCCGCAACGGCACGCCGCTCAGTACGGGCCGAACCGATCTCCAGCCGTCATGTGACGCTCAAGCCCTCGCCCTTCGCCGATGCGATGGCGGCCAATCGCCGCTATCTTCTTTCGCTCGACCCGGAACGGTTGCTGCACAATTTCTATCTTACCGCAGGACTAACGGCACCCGCACCGATTTACCGCGGATGGGAAAGCGAAAGCATCGCTGGCCACACGATGGGTCATTGGATGTCGGCCATGTCGCTGACCATCGCCAATGGCGGCGACCCCGAACTGGTCGCTGTTCTGGATCGAACGCTATCGGCTATGCAGCGCATCCAGGCAGCAGGAAAAGACGGCTATCTGGGCGGCATGACGGTGTTGCGCGAGGGCCAGTCGGTACCGGCCAAGGTCGTATTCGAGGAAATTCGTCGCGGCGATATTCGCGTTACTTGGGAACTTAACGGTGCCTGGGTGCCGATTTATGCTCTGCACAAGATTTTGGCCGGCCTGATCGATGCCTATCAACTGGCAGAGCGCAAGGATGCGTTGCCGATCGCGATTGGCGTGGGCAAGTATTTTGCGACTATCGTGGAAGGGCTGGACGACGATCAGTTGCAAAAGGTCCTGTCAGTCGAGCATGGCGGCATATTGGAAAGCTATGCCGCACTTTACGCGCTGACCGGCACGCCCCGCTGGCTCGATATCGCGCGACGGTTGCGCCACCACGCCGTGGTCGATCCGCTGATGCATAGTGAAGACAGGCTCCCCGGCCTGCACGCCAATACGCAAATACCCAAGATCGTCGGACTGGCCCGCCTGTACGAAGTGGATGGCGACGTGGCAGACGCCAACGCCGCCCGTTTCTTCCACCAAAGCGTTACCGACCATCACAGCTATGTCATCGGCGGCAATTCGGAACGCGAACATTTCGGTCAGCCGGACCGGCAGGGCGAGCAACTGACCACGGCCACCTGCGAAGCGTGCAACAGCTATAATATGCTCAAGCTCACCCGTCATCTTTACGGCTGGTCGCCCAGCGCGGACTGGTTCGACCTGTATGAACGCATCCAGATCAATCATATCCTCGCTCATCAGCGCCCCGACACCGGCCAGTTCGTCTATTTCATGCCGATGGAGGCCGGGGCCAAGCGTGATTACTCCACGCCGGAAGATAGTTTCTGGTGCTGCGTGGGTTCAGGGATGGAAAGCCACGCCAAACATGCCGATTCCATTTACTGGCGCGACGGATCGACTCTGTTCGTCAATCTCTTCATCCCTTCGACGCTGGATCTGCCCGACGGTCTGACGTTGGACATGGACACGCGCTATCCACAGGACGGTCAGGTGATGCTGACGGTCACGCGCGCGCCGCGCCGCGCAATGGCGCTGGCCATCCGTCGCCCTGTCTGGGCGGACGGGGCGAGCATCATGCTGAACGACCAGCCGCTCACCACGGAGCCGCAGGACGGCTATTGGCGTGTCGCTCGCCGTTGGCGTGCGGGCGATCGCATCGCCATCGCCATGCCGATGACATTGCGATCGGAGCCGCTGCCCGGCGCGTCCGACACTTATGCCTATCTAAGCGGCCCTCTGGTCCTCGCCGCCGATCTTGCCCCGGCGGATCAGCGCTTCGATGGTCCTGCCCCCGCTCTGCTGATCCAGAATGACGCCGCTAGCGCGCTGACCGCTCTTGCCGACCGTCCGCATCATTATCGCGCGACCGACATACTGGGCCAACAGCATGACATCGTCCCATTCTATCCGCTCTACGACCGCCGCACTGCCGTCTATTTCCGCACCTTCACACCGCAAAGCTGGCGCAGCGAGCGGACGGCCTATCTCGCCGCGGAGGCCGCGCGCGTCGATCTTGCACGCCGCACCATCGATATTTTCCATATTGGCGAGATGCAGCCCGAACGGGATCATGGCTTCAGCGCCACGGGCGGCCAAAGCGCCGAATTCTATGGGAAGAAGAATCGCTCCCTGCCGGAAGGCGCGCAGGCCAGTTTCACCATCCAGCGTCGCCCCGGCCCCGCCATGCTCCAGATCACCTATTGGGGCAATGATACCGGCCGTGAAATGCGGATCGTGGTGGATGGCCGGGAAGTCGCGATCGAGCGGCGCGAACGGCGCAAACAGAATGAGTGGCTGCTCGTCGACTATCCACTCGCGCCGACGAAGGCCGCGCGGTCTACCGTCACGCTCACAGGCATTAAGGGCAAAAGCACCATTTACGGCGTCCGAAGCCTCGAGGCGGAGTGATAGTGAAGATGCGCGAAATAGCGCCTGCCACTCAGGCTCCCCGCGCATTCGTCCGGCGCCATCATGGCCCGTTGGCGCGGCAGGACAGTATCGCAATATTCATCATTAATGTTTGCGCTATCAAACGGGAAATGATGCGTAATTATGATGGTTTCCCGCCATGCTGAATTCGGCATCGCCGTCGAAAGAGGGGATTGCACCATAATCATGATAGCGCTATCTACATCGTTCATAAAATGATTGTCATATAACAGGAGGGATAGCCATGTTGATGCCATCGCGCAGACTGAGCGCCTTACCGCTCGCCATGGTCCTGCTTGCCACGGCATGCGGTCCGAACGCCCAGCCGGAAAATCAAGCCCAGCAGACCAAGGCGGACAAACGCGCCGCGTCAGAATATTTGTCCCAGCCTTTGGTGACGGACATGTATACGGCCGACCCGTCCGCCCATGTGTGGGACGGCAAAATCTATGTTTATCCCAGTCACGATATCGATGGCCCGACGCCCGAGGACGATCTGGGCGCGCATTTCGAAATGCGCGACTATCATGTGCTGTCGATTGACAAGATCGGCGGGCCGGTGACGGTCGGACCGGTGGCGCTGGACGTCAAGGACGTGCCCTGGGCCGAAAAGCAGATGTGGGCGCCCGACGCTGCGCGCAAGAACGGCACCTATTATCTCTACTTCCCGGCCAAGGACAAAGAAGGCGCGTTCCGCATCGGCGTCGCCACCTCCAAAAATCCGATGGGGCCGTTCAAGGCCCAGCCGCAGCCGATCAAGGGCAGCTATTCGATCGATCCGTCCGTTTTCACCGACGATGATGGTGCCAGCTATATGTATTTCGGCGGCATCTGGGGCGGACAACTGCAACGCAATATCGACGGCAAATATGACGCCAATGGGTCCAAGACGGACCTGGGCCAGGACGATAAGCCCGCAATTGCGCCGCGCGTGGCCAAGATGACCGGCGACATGCTGGAATTCACCGAAACGCCCCGCGCGGTCCAGATACTCGATGAGAAGGGCAAGCCCATTCTAGGTGGCGACCATGATCGTCGCTTCTTCGAAGCATCCTGGATGCATAAATATAAGGGCAAATATTATTTCAGCTATTCGACCGGCGACACCCATTATCTCGCTTATGCGATAGGAAACTCGCCTTATGGTCCCTTCACCTACAAGGGCCGCATCCTGGAACCAGTGGAAGGATGGACCACGCATCATTCGATCGTCGAATGGAACGGCCGCTGGTGGTTGTTCTACGCCGACTCCCAACTGTCAGGCCAGACCAGATTGCGTAACGTCAAGGTGACCGAACTGCGCTACAATCCGGACGGCACCATCCAGACCATGAATCCTTTCGTCGCCCAAAGCGCGAAAGATGGCGCCGCCCGTTAGGGCGCGACAGGCGCGGGGGAAGTGCCCTCCTCCGCGCCATTTCTCATACAATCCGGGCGAGGTTCCCTCCCCGCAATAAGGCGACGCCGGAAAACGGCGCGCCATTCCATGGGAGAGATTATGAAGACCGCTTTCTGCCCGCGCGTCGTCGCTGCAATGCTCGTCCTTTCAACCTCCTGCCTTGCCCATGCGCAGGCGACCGCAATAGCGCAAAGCGATGTGTGGAACGAGGCAGAGGGCAAGGCGCGCGCCATCGTCGACAAGCTGACGCTGGATGAAAAGGTCGATCAGCTGTTGAACACGGCGCCCGCCATCCCGCGCCTCGACATTCCCGCCTATAATTGGTGGACGGAATCGCTGCACGGCGCGATCGGGGCCGTACCCACCACCAATTTCCCCGAACCCATCGGCCTTGCCGCCACCTTCGACGCACCACTGATAAAATCCGTAGCCTCCGCCATCAGCACTGAAGTGCGCGCTTTGCACACATTTGGGCGTCAAACCGGCCATTTGGGCCGGATCGGCACCGGGCTCGACACATGGTCGCCCAATATCAATATTTTCCGCGATCCGCGTTGGGGCCGCGGCCAGGAAACCTATGGCGAGGATCCGTTCCTGACCGCCCATATCGGCGTCGCCTTCATTCAAGGGATGCAGGGCGACAATCCGGACCTGCCCGATGTCGTCGCCACCCCCAAACATTATGCCGTGCATTCCGGTCCCGAACCGAGCCGCCACACCGACAATATTTTCGCGACGAAGCGCGATTTGGAGGATACTTACCTTCCCGCCTTTCGCGCTGCCATCGTAGAGGGCAAAGCCGGCTCCATCATGTGCGCATATAATCGGGTGGACGGCGAACCGGCTTGCGGCAGCCCGATGCTGCTGACCGACTATCTGCGCGACGCGTGGGGCTTTAAAGGCTATGTTGTGTCGGACTGCGACGCCGTGGTCGATATCTACGATCATCACAAATATGCGCCCGACGCTGCAACCGGCGTAGCCGTTGCGCTGCGCCGCGGTGTCGATAGCGAATGCAATAATGCCACGCTGGGCGGGAAGGCCGGCCTTGGCGAGCGCTACAAGGAAGCCCTGGCCAAGGGCCATATCAGCATCGAGGATATCGATACCGCGCTCGTGCGCCTCTTTTCAGCGCGCCTGCGCAACGGCGATCTGCCCGGCCTGTCAGGTCGCAAGCAAAACAACATTCCGGTCGAAATGATCGGCATGGCCGAGCATCAGGCTCTCGCGCTCGACACAGCGGAAAAAAGCTTGGTTCTACTCAAGAATGACGGTGTCCTGCCGCTGAAACCCGGCGCAAGGATTGCGCTCATGGGGCCTTTGGCGGACGCTACCCGCGTGCTGCGTGGCAATTACAGTTCGGCCAAAAGCGCGCCACCCATCTCGGTTGCCGATGGCCTTAAACAGGCGATGCCCGGATCGGCCATCACGCTCGTTCCATTTTCACCGTCCATCACCGACGGCGACCTTGTCCCCGGCACGGCGCTGCGCACGCCCGATGGCAAGCCCGGTATCAAGGCGGAATATTATAATGCCATCGCCAAGGACCGGTTTGGCAGCAAGCCCGTGCTTACGCGCACGCAGGACAGCATCACGTCCCGCGCGGCCGAATTCAAGCAGGTGGCAACCGATCACAAGATCGTCTGGACCGGCTATCTCGTCGCGCCCGAGACCAGCATCTACAGGTTGGCGCTCACCGGGGTGAAGGGTGAAGTCTCTCTCAACGGCAAGACGATCGTCACCGCGACAGACTATTCGCGCTGGGCCGAACCGCTCAAGCTGACCGATGTGTCGATGACCAAGGGCGAACGCTACGCCATCCGGCTTCAGGGTCAGAGCGGCGTTCCCGCCGCCCCTGCCATCTTCTGGAAGCGCGTCACCGACGATCTGGATCGCGATATGATGATGGGGGCGAAGGATGCCGCCGTCATCGTCGCCGTCGTCGGCCTCACCTCCGATTTGGAGGGCGAGGAAATGCCGGTGAAGGTCGACGGCTTCGAGGGCGGTGACAAGACGACGCTCGATCTGCCAGCCGACCAGCGCGCTTTTCTGGAAAAGGCAAAGGCGTTGGGCAAGCCCCTCGTCGTCATCGCCATGAATGGCAGCGCGATCGATCTGTCTTGGGCAAAGGAAAATGCCTCAGCCATATTGGAGGCTTGGTACCCCGGCCAGTCGGGGGGCAGGGCCGTGGGCAATGTCCTGTCCGGGAAGGTCGATCCGGGCGGCCGGCTGCCACTTACCTTCTACAGGAGTGTAGGCGATCTTCCTCCGTTCAACGAATATGGCATGGGCGGCCGGACCTATCGCTATTTCAAGGGCAAGCCCGTCTATCCGTTCGGCTATGGCCTCAGCTACACACGTTTCACCTACACCCCGCCAGTCATCGAACCCATCGGCGGCGTAGTGGAAAACGGTATCACGGTCCGCACCCAGATCACCAACAGCGGACAACGCGCTGGCGACGACGTAGCTCAACTTTATATCACGCCTCCTGCGTTCGACGGGGCGCCGCGCACAGCGCTGCGCGGCTTCCAGCGTGTTTCGCTCAAGCCCGGAGAAAGTCGGGCGATCGAATTCACTTTGTCTCCCCGTGACCTGAGCTTCGTCACCATGGCGGGCGAACGGGCCCTTATTCCTGGTGACTATCGTCTCACTATCGGCAGCGGGCAGCCGAGCACAGACATCCCGGTTGAAACCGGCAGTTATCATATTTCCCGATCGGTCCCATTGCCCAAATAAGGCGATGCCGCTCCTTTCCAAGAGGATATTCGATGATCAAGACCCTGCGCCGCACTACCGCTATGCTGCTGATGTGCGCCAGCGCGCTTGCATGCAGCACTGCCTTTGCCAATACGGATGACACGCCGACCACCGCGACGATCCATGCAGATCGGCCCGGCCCCGTCTATGACAAACGGATATTCACCCAGTTCGCCGAGCATCTGGGCACCGGCATCTATGGCGGCCTATGGGTCGGCAATGACAGGTCGATCCCCAATAGCAATGGGTTTCGCAACGATGTCATCGGCGCGCTGCGAAATCTTGCCGTGCCGATGATAAGATGGCCCGGCGGCTGTTTTGCCGACGAATATCATTGGCGGGAAGGGATCGGGCCGAAGGCAAAACGGCCCGTAAAGGTCAACACCAACTGGGGCGGCGTGACGGAGCCGAACACCGTCGGCACGCACGAGTTTTTCGAGTTGCTGCGACAGGTCGGCGCAGAGGCCTATATTTCCGGCAATGTCGGCAATGGCAGTCCGCAAGAGATGGCCGAATGGGTGGAATATATAACCGCTCCGGCCGGAACCTTGGCCGAGGAACGCGGGCGAAACGGGCAGAAGGCGCCATGGTCGCTCCCTGCCTTTGGCATTGGCAACGAACTATGGGGCTGCGGCGGCAACATGCGGGCGGAATATGGCGCCGACGTTACGAAGCGATACGCCACCTTCCTGAAGGTGCCCGCCGGCAAGACGATGACAAGGATAGCATCCGGCGCCAACGGCGCGGACTATAATTGGACAGAAGTGATGATGCGCGAGGCGGGCAAGCATCTCGATGCATTGTCGCTGCATTATTACACCATCCCTCAAGGCGGCTGGCCGCCCAGGGCCGATCCGGTCAATTTCGATGAAACGGCCTGGGCTGATACGCTTGCCGCGACGTGGAAGATGGATGAACTCATCACAGGCCACGCCAAAGTGATGGACAAATATGATCCACAAAAGCGCGTCTTTCTGGCGGTCGATGAATGGGGCACCTGGTATGCACCCGACCCCGGCACCAACCCCGGTTTCCTGCGACAGCAGAACACGTTGCGCGATGCGCTTGTAGCCTCGGTCAATCTCGATATCTTCGCCAAACATGCCGACCGGGTTCGCATGTCCGCCATCGCCCAGATGGTGAATGTGCTACAGGCGATGATATTGACCGATGGCCCCAAGATGGTGCTCACGCCCACCTATCATGTGTTCGAAATGTACAAGCCCTGGCAGGATGCGACTGTTCTGCCATTGGATCTGACCACGCCATGGTACAACAAGGACAAGTTCGTGATGCCCGCGGTCAGCGGATCGGCGGTGCGGGGCAAGGACGGCAAAGTCCATGTCGGCCTCTCCAATCTCGATCCCAATCAGTCCAATACGGTCACCATGAAGCTGGCGGGCCTGCATGTCACGACCGTTTCAGGCCGTGTCCTGACGGCTGCGACGATCAACGCGTACAATAGTTTCGATGCGGCCGAAACCGTCCACCCCGAACCCTTTAGCGGGGCACGGGTCAGCAACGACTTACTGACCGTCACGCTGCCGCCAAAATCCGTAGTGGTGCTTGATCTGCAATGACGTTCGGAAAGCAACAATCGTCAGTTGGGAGAGGAAATTATCATGAAAGAGGCAAATAAGACGTCCGCTCTGCCATTTCGACTTGGACACCTGGCGGCCATTGCTTGTGCCGTCTGGTGCAGCCCCATCTGTGCCCAGGCGCAGGAGGACAAGGATAAGATGACATCCATCGCGGTGCCGGCCCAACGGGACGCGATCGAACTTGGCACCGGTCCCCTGCCGGGAGCGAAAGCAAAGGAAAGCTGGCACCGCCAATATGGCAGCCAATTCGCCCGCAACGTTACTATCGCCACGCTGACGCCATTCCTGCCCGACCCGGCCAAAGCGTCAGGTGCCGCAATCGTGGTAGCGCCGGGTGGCGGATTTCGAACCCTGTCGATGGACAATGAAGGTTATGACGTTGCCCGCGCCCTAGCGGCCAAGGGCATTGCCGCCTTCGTCATCAAATATCGCCTGCGGCAAACACCGGCAGATATGGCGGGTTTTGAAAAGTCGATGCAGGACATGTTCTCCGGCGCCGCTCGGGCGCCTCTCCCGGCGGCCAATAACGCTGCAACAGACCTGGCGCCTCAACTCGCAGATTCCATCGCCGCTTTTCGCTTGATCCGCAGCCGTGCTACGCAATGGCATGTCGATCCCGATCGCATCGGCATGATCGGCTTTTCGGCAGGCGCGATGCTGACGATGGCGACGACCTTGGCCACGAAGGACGCCAAGCCGGCTTTCATAGGCAACATCTACGGGCCACTTGGTAGCATGACGGTGCCGCAAGACGCCCCGCCGATGTTCGCTGCGATCGCTGCGGATGATCCATTGTTCGGCAACCGCGATTTCAAGCTGATCGACGATTGGCGCGCAGCCAGGCGACCGGTCGAATTTCATCTTTATGAGCGAGGCGGTCACGGCTTCGGCATGTACCGCAAAGCGACGACGAGCACCGGATGGTTCGACGCTTTCGTCGGATGGCTCGACATGCACGGCATGCTTAAACCGGGCAATTGAGGAAGCCGTCGCACTTCGCTCAGTGAAGCAGTTTCTGTCATCGGATGCGGCCGAACCGCTTGCCGACCTGGAACCGCTGAAACCGGCAGAGGAATCTGCCGGTCCTGGACGCACCTTAAAATCGCGTTGCGGACCGGGAAACCGCAGCGCAATCCAATGATCCTATACTTATCGCGCTGGACTGCCCATCATGCGCCTCATGCAACTTATTCTAAATGGTGCGTCAATCGTCGATATTCCCTCCTTCTATGCGGAGATCAATCGGGTCTTCATGACGGGGGAGACATGGGAGTTGGGGGAAAGCCTTGACGCGCTGAACGACATGCTGTTCGGCGGCTACGGCGTCCTGTTGGGCGCCAATCATGCGACAATCCTCTGGCAGGATATGGCCTTCAGCCGCGCGTCGCTGGGCGTCGAAACGACGTTACAGTTTCTGGAAGAGCGCCTGGCAATCCGGCAGAACTTCAATGGCCAAACCATTGTGCGTCAGTTGGAGGCACTGCGCGCGGGCACCGGCAAGACCTATTTTGATATCGTGATGGAAGTTTTCGCGGACCATCCATCCATCGAGATCGTCTCCGCCTAGGGCAGCTTTGCCGTCACGGCGTCTACGGCATCGACCGCACAACGACTTCCATCCTGCCGTCATCGATATGGAGGCAATTGAAGGATGGCGGGGACGCCCGCACACGCTCGGACAGGGTGCCTGCTCCAATCAGCCTGATCGTGCGACCAGCAAGGTTCAGCGACATGTCGAACGGATCATGGACATGACCGCTCAGCACCGCATCGACGCCCGCCTTGGCCAATGCCGCAAGCGCCGCCGTGCCCCCGCGCGTCCGGGAGGACATGCGCGTGTCGCCTTCCACCAAGGGATGATGGCACGCCACCAGCGTCAAGCCCCTTCCCGAGCCCGCCCGGATCATGCCCAGCGTCCGGTTTATACTGGCATCGCTGACAACACCCTTCGACCAGTTCAAGCGCCATTGGAACCGCGCCGTCGTCCTAAGCGGCACGATCCTGACGCCGGGCAAATCAAACGGCCGCTCGACCAAGCGCTCCAAGGCTTCGTAGCGGCCATAGGGCCTCAGGAAACGCGCCAGCGGGAATAGCGGAAGGTCGTGGTTGCCGACCTCGACAGTGATGGGCTGCCCCAACGCCCGGAGCCACTGCGCCGCCGCTTCAAACTCGCTCGGGCGCGCCTGTTGCGTCAGGTCGCCCGTCACCACGATGAGGTCGGGCTGTTCCATGGCGACAATATCTGCGAACCAATGCAGCGCCTGCGGGTCTTCGGCCCCGAAATGGAGATCGCTGACATGGAAGAGCCGGATCATGCCGCCTCTGGCCTTGTGGCAAGGAAAACCTTCGCGGAGCGTCCGCAGGTGAAGCGAGTCCCCGGCTCTATCGTAATGCTCTCACCATCGAACAGCGCGAGAACGGGGCGCTTGCCGCTCGTCCTGAAGCTTTTGGCGGGCCTCTCCTTCACTGCGCGCGCCGCCACCCAGTCGCCGCGCAACCATTCCCAGCCAAGGTCGAGGATCGTGCGCCAGTCGCGCGCATCGACTGCTGTGACCGTCATGCCCGTCTCCTCGGGCGATACGAAGATGGCCTGATAGCCCCGCTGCATCCCGGCGACGCCAGTGACACGAACCGCCTGCCCGAAGGTTCGTCGCCAAGCCCGGACAGCGAAACGGAACAACCGATTATATACGCCTTTGCGCGCTGCCTCACGCACCTCGGCCCAATGCGCGGCGGGGCCTAATATCACCGCGACGAAGGCACGCGATGACCCGGCCTCGATATAGGGGCGTGCCACGCGAACGGGAGCAGCATGGGCGGCATGGACGATCTCCGCCGGTTCCCGATCCCCGTGCAAGGCCTTTGCGAGCAGGTTCATCGTGCCGCCCGGCAGGATCAATATCGCTCCCTGCCAGTTGGCGAGAGCGCAAAGGCAAGCGTTGATCGTCCCATCGCCCGCGAACAGGACCACCGTGTCGATCCTCTCGGCCGCAAGATCCGCTTCATCGGGTATATCCTCATCCGGGAAACCGCTGTGCCGGACGAGGTCCAGGCCACGTTCATGGCAGATCGCCTCGATCGCCGCACATCCGGAATCACTGGTCGAGCCAGACTGCGCGTTCGAAATCAGCCAAAGTCGGTCCATCGTCGAACGTCATGCCTCCCGTCGGATGCTGCGATCTGAACGGCTGATCGTTCAACCTTTATGACAGGACAGTTATTTCTGGCAGGATCAATGCGGTCCGCCGGTCGTTCTTCGATGGAGAGCCAAGCGCGGGGACATTATGGCCAATCTTGTAAAGACCTTGTTCAAGGCCGCTCGTCTGGCGCGCAAAGGGCGACCTATGTCCGCGGCCTTCGCAATCGGCGATGCGATCGCTCCCCCGGGCCATGCAGGGCGCAAGCCGGCCTCCATCGGAGCAAAACGCAAGACCTCGTCGTCTCGACCGCCACGCCCGGAGCCGGGAAGCTTCCTCTCGGATGAGTTTCGCTGCGCGCAAGGAAGCCTGACCTACAAATTCTACACCCCGCACGGTTCGGCCCGGCGGCGCATGCCGCTCGTCGTAATGCTGCACGGCTGTTCGCAAACGGCGGCGGATTTCGCCGCCGGCACCGGTATGAACCGGCTCGCCGACGAACTAGGCTTTCTCGTTTTATATCCGCAGCAATCAAAGAATGCGAACCTTGCCCGCTGCTGGAATTGGCACAATCCCGCGCATCAGGGGCGCAGCGGAGAGCCTGCCGTCATCGCCGCCCTTACCCGCCACGCGATCATCCTAGGCCGCGCCAATCCGGCGCGGGTCTATATCGCCGGACTATCTGCGGGAGGAGCGGCCGCCGCCATCATCGGTGCGGCCTATTCCGGCATCTTTGCCGCAGTGGGGGTCCATTCCGGCGTTTCCCATGGCGATATCCGGTCGATAAGCGCGGCAATGTCTGCGATGCGTGGCGATGCGCGGCCTCGTCTGGCCGGGAAGCCAAGGCGTCCTCTGCCTACAATTGTCTTCCATGGGGATCAGGATCGGGTCGTGCATCCGTCCAATGCAGGCGCATTCCTCCACCAACTGGAGCAGGCGCACCCCGGTCCGCTCGTTGCGCGATCCGTTACCGGCCGCTCCGATAACGGGCGGGATTTCACACGAAGGATTTACAAATCGAAGTCCGGCGACCTGCTGTTGGAAGATTGGACTGTCCATGGAAGCGGCCATGGCTGGTCGGGCGGCCAAGGGGGTTCCTATACTGACCCGGCAGGCCCAGATGCATCGCGGGCGATGATGGATTTCTTCCTGTCCGTGCCCCGGCGACCATGACCTGGTCCGACCGCTTGTCGTCCTGAGGCGGCAGGACTGACCGATCCCGACGGCCGCGAATATCCCGCGGCAAGTCATTTCGAATTCGGAACATTTTTTAAAATGAGATGTTGATCCCGTTTCGCGGATCATAGGGAGGTTATGTGAGCGAAACAGTCTGGGACACGATCGTCAGAGGGTGGCCGCACCTTCCTTCCCGTCTCGCGACGAGCGCTTCCATGGCGATCCTTTTGGTGGGACTGGTGCCCACTGTGGCGCAGGCTCGCCAGTCGCAATGGTGGTTTGTCGCGGCGGGCGCCGATCGCGTTCTGTTCGTGGATGAGAAATCCATCGAACGAGAGGGCGACATCGTCCGCCATTCCTCCAGCCAGATCTTCGCGCCAAGCAGCGAAATGCTGACCCGGCGCGCCTTCATGAAGACAGATTGCGTAAAAAAGACGCAGCAATGGATCATGGTCATGCGCTATGATGCCAATGATCAACCGTTGGATCAAAGCGCGCTTGGCTATGATGAGGTGCAGCGTGTCGAAGCAGGTAGCCTGGGGGAAGCGGAACTGAACTTTGTCTGCGCGGCCGACCGTGCCGCGACCGGCGGCTTTCCGCTCGAAATCGACGATGTCGCATTCGCCCACGCACTGATCGCCGACAATGATCCGTCGCAAACTCCGGCGGCCATCCATGCCCGGATGAAAGCCGATCCGATGACACCGGTGATCCGGTCTGCGGCCCCCTCGCCCGATAGTTTCGGCACGGAGCAGGAGCAGCGTAAGGGCCAACCCATCGTACCGCCACGCGATTATGCCATAGGCGTCGATCTGCCAGCGTCACTCGATTATGATGCCGACGAGACGGGCAGAATCTACGACATTGCCTATCAAGGCATTGAGGATGGCGAAATCCTCTTCGAATTGCGCGGCTATGCGATCAGCGACCTCGCCCGTCCGGGCAGCGGACAGATGATACGAACGCCACGCAACGCGAAAACCGAGCAGATCGGCGATCTTTCCATCACGATATTGGAGGTGACACCTGAAAAATTGCGCTATTCCATTGAACGCAAGAAGGCGGATTCCGACCCGTTTCCGATCGCCGACCAATGATCCTGGAAGCGTTGCTACTTATGATGGGATCCGCCAGTACAGGCGAAGCGACCGTCAATGAACTGGCCTCAACCTGCACCGTAACAGATGGCGATAGCTGCGAAGAAGCCGGCTTAGCCTATGCTCAAGGGGAAAAGGTGCCGCAGGATTGGGCGCGCGCAACCAGCCTTTACGGCGTGGGATGCTCGGCCCAAAATGCGCCAAGTTGCATCCGGCTGGGTCTTGCACATGACAAAGGGCAAGGTGTCGAAAAAAATGCGGCTTCTGCGTCCTTCTATTTTCAAAAAGCCTGCGACCTGGATAGTCCGACCGGATGCTCGAATATCGGCCTGTCCTACGCAATGGGCAAGGGCGTGATGAAGGATGAACGTCGTGCGGCTAGCTATTTTAGGCGCGCATGCGACGCGGGCGACAATGGCGGATGCTCCAATCTCGCCACGGCCTATGTGAAAGGCATCGGCGTGCGAAAGGATCGGCACAGGGCTGCGTCGCTCTATGAACCGGCCTGCGGAAACGGGGACGCCAATGCCTGCTTCAATCTGGGTGTCCTGCACGAAAAAGGTTGGGGCGTGACGCGAGAGATCGCGCAAGCAGCGCGCTATTACCAACAAGCCTGCGATCAGGATGAAGGCGCAGGCTGTGGCAATTTGGGCCTCTTGCATGACAAGGGTAAGGTCGGCGTACGGGACCATGTGCAGGCGGTGGGATTGTTCCGTCGGGGCTGTAGCGTTGCCCATGCCGAAAGCTGCGTCAATCTGGGCAAGGCATATTTGCGTGGCTCCGGCGTCCAAACGGACCGGGTGCAAGCCGAACAATTCATCCGCCGCGCCATTGCGATCGATCCTCATTATAGACCAGCACAACGGGCCTTGGCAAAAATGAGATGAGATAATTCCAAATTTGGTCACGCATAGTTGGGAGTAAAAGAAACGTTCGGCCCAGATGGCACCGATCCATCACAGCTGCATATCGCGGACGATCTGGAACGACCCAACAGATGGCCCGGTGCGCGAACGATGCGCGAATGACGTCGTTTCCTCTGCCAAAATTTCGGACGCCACCCGTCGGTCCCAGTGCGTTACCGGTTCGCGAATGTTGCCGATGCAGCACAGACCAAAACGCCAAAGGACCTGTCCGCAATCCCCGGACAGGCCCTTTCGCCATGCGCGGGACGCGCCTCCTGCAGGTTGTCAGGCCGCCAGTTCATCCCGCACGATCTGAGCGCCAGCACCTAGCGCGTTCAACTTCCCCCTAGCCACGCTGCGGGATAGCGGCGCCATGCCGCAGTTGGTGGAAGGGTATAGCTTGTCGGCATCCACGAACTGCAGGGCTCTGCGCAGGGTATCGGCAACCTCTTCCGGCGTTTCGATGGTGTCGCTCGCGACGTCGATGGCGCCGACCATTACTTTCTTGCCCCGAATAAGTTCGATCAGGTCCATGGGTACGCGGGAGTGATGGCATTCCAGCGAGATGATATCGATGATGGACTTCTGCAGATTGGGGAAGGTCTGCTCATACTGCCTCCATTCCGATCCCAGGCTCTTCTTCCAGTCGGTATTCGCCTTGATGCCGTATCCGTAACAGATGTGGACGGCCGTTTCGCATTTCAGCCCTTCGGCAGCCTTTTCCAGTGTGGCGATCCCCCAGTCGTTCGCCTCTTCGAAGAAGACGTTGAACGCAGGTTCGTCGAACTGAATGATGTCGACGCCCGCCGCCTCCAGTTCCCTGGCTTCCTGGTTGAGGATCGTGGCGAATTCCCAGGCGAGCTTCTCGCGGCTGCGATAATGGGCATCGTAGAGCGTATCGATCATCGTCATCGGGCCCGGCAGTGTCCATTTGATCGGCTGATCGGTCTGCGCGCGCAGATAACGCGCATCATCGACAAAGACCGGCTTGGGGCGCGCCACTGCGCCGACCACCGTCGGCACGCTCGCATCGTAACGATTGCGGATTCTAACTGTTTCGCGCTTTTCGAAATCGACTCCGCTCAGATGCTCGATAAAGGTCGTGACGAAATGCTGGCGGGTCTGTTCGCCGTCGCCGATGATGTCGATGCCCGCTTGCCGCTGATCCTCCACGGCGAGGCGCAGGGCATCCTGCTTGCCGGCGACGAGGTCTTCGCCCTCCAGCTTCCAGGGCGACCAGAGTTTCTCTGGTTCGGCAAGCCAGCCAGGCTTGGGGAGGCTGCCGGCGGTCGACGTGGGCAACAATTTTTTCATGATGGGTGGCCTTATATTCTGTCTGGTCAAAGGGCTGGCTGGGGGCGTAGCTGGCGGACCATCGGTCCAGATCGGCTTGGTAGGGCCTGATGAGTTGCTCCTGTACGAACTTGCCCTGTTCGATGGCGAGGCGACTGCGCTCCTCGCGATCATAGACAATCCGGGTGGACGAGAAGTCCTCATGATCCAGGCTGGGCCGGAAGCACAGTCCGGCAGCGGAATTGGCGTTGTAGATTTCCGGCCGATAAATTCTCTGGAAGGATTCCATCGTGCTGATCGTGCCGATGAGTTCGAGGCTGGTGTAATCGCTCGCCAGATCGCCGGTGAAATAGAAGGCCATCGGGGCTACGCTCCCTCTCGGCATGAAATAGCGCGCATTCAGGCCCATCTTGGCAAAATATGCGTCGGTGGAGGAAAACGCGCTCTGCCGATATTCGACACCCAGAACAGGATGGCGGTTGCCTGTACGATGATAGATCTTGCTGCTCGATACGCTCAGACAGATGACCGGCGGCTTCTTGAAATTGTCCGTGTATGCACGCGAGTTCAGGAAATGCCGGAACAAGTTACCATGCAGATCGCCAAAGCCGTCCGGTGCCTCGAACCCTGCTCGTCCCTTGTTGTGCTCTGCCAGCAGCACGCTGAAGTCGTAATCGCGCACGTAGGACGAGAAGTTGTTCCCGACGATGCCGTTGATGCGCGTATCGCTTTTCCGATCGACGATACTCGTCTTCAGTATCTCGATCATCGGGAAGGCATTGGTGCCACCAGCGGCGGCAATATGCATCTCGACTGAAATGATATCGAGTTCGATGCTGTAGCGATCGCCGTCGGGATTGTCCCAATCCGCAAGGTCGTTGAAGCGGTTGTCGATCATCCTGAGGGCGCCGCGAAGATTGTCCTGGCAGTGCTCGCCTCTGGCCAGATTGGCGAAGTTCGTCGTGATGCGCGTTTTTTCGGAGGGCTGATAGTTCTCGTCGAAGCGCAAGCTCCTGATGGAGAAGCTGAGATCGTCGTCCGACATGGCCGGTCGTCCTGACGGCGCGGCGGAAACCATGTGTGGAAGGGAGGAGGTGGCGCGAGTTGCGGGCATGCGAAATTTCCTTCGGTCCGGCGCATGCGCCGTCCGTCGTTGAGGTTCGGATATGGGTCTGGATTTGCGGCGCGCCGCGTCAGAGGGGGTTCACCCCGATCGCACGGCGCGCGGGCGCATTCGTCGATATGCGAAGGGGCGTAACAGGATTGCAAACATCGACCGGTCACCTGCTTTGATCGGGCGGAAGGGTCAATGGAAGAACGCGCACGGCATGAGTGGCCCGGACGGCGGTTACGCCAAGGGACACGCTTCAGGCGCGATCCACCGGAGGAACCCCCGTCCGAGGAACGTTTTGGCGCCGAAGGCAGGTCTCCTGGCTTACGGGTCATCGCGGTGGTTCCGGCCTTCCCGAGCCTTGTGCAAAGCCCAGTGACACGAAATGGAACCGCCGCTCGCCGCTTACAGTTGCGGGGGCAGCGCCGGACTCTGCCCCGAAGGGCACCACCGGCTTCCCGTCTTAGCCCCACCGTCACGCCTGAGGTGGGGAACCTCGACAGGGTCTTTCAACACCATAGAAGCATCATTGTCAAGGACGATATAAAGATATCTTTATATGATAGTTTCAGGCGATTGTCTCGATGATGACGCCACCATCGGATCGACACAATTTCGGCAAGAGATTTAATCGCTCCTCATCCCGACATTATCGATGAAAAATTCGATTGGGACGACAATTTCCATCCTGTCCGGGCGATCGTCCGGAATAGGGGGCAATGGTTGCGCACAGCGCACCGTATCGAGTGCGGCGCGGTCCAATATGCTTGAACCGGACGAATTGAGCACCCGCAGAGAAAGCAGTTGGCCTGCCCGGTTCATACGGAAAAGGACTTGAGCCACGCCTTGGCGACCTGACGCACGCGCTGCGGCAGGATAGCGGCGATGTTTTTCGAGATGGGCCAGAAGGATATCCTCCCAACTCGTTTTCCTGTCGGTCGAGGCTTGCGGTGCCGGGGGAGCCGGCAACGACTTGGGAGCGGAGGTTTCGAGAACCGCTTCCTTGGCTTGCGCGGATTCGGATGATTTCCTAGCAGGTTCTACCGGCTGCGCTTGCCGCGGGAGAAGCATCGGCGGGATTTCGACCTGCGTTTTTTCCGTGGGGGCCTGTTGGCGCTGTTCGACCTTGCGGGCGCCGTCCGGCACCTCTTTGGGAGGTTCCGCAGGCGCTTTAAGGCTTTCCAGACGAAATAGAGCAGGAACTGGCGGGGGCCTGTTAGGCGCGAGATCGTGCCGAGTGACCAGCGTTGCGCATCCTATGCAGAGGAGGATCAAGGCAATGCCGGACACACCAGACAGGCGCGTTCGCCAGTCCAGCGGCTGATCGCAATATCGCGTGGGCGATTGGCTCGTCACACATCTCGGGGACGCGGGCCATGGCTCTGGCCGTCGGTCCGTGCCATATTCTCTTTGCCGCGCGGAATGGCCGATATGTCGGCTCATTGCCCTTTTCTCGGCTCGGGCCGGCGCACGATCCAGCTCAGCCATAGCAGCAGGATGGCGGCGACACCGGCTGCCAACGGCCAATCCGGCCGGACATGCAGCCAAAAGAGAGCGAAGCCCGCGGTCATACCCATCGCCGCCGCCACTTTCGCCGCATCAAATGTGCCCCAGCATGCTACTGGCCATGCGGCTATCTGCCTGAGACTGGTTCCACCGAAAGCGGGTTTGTGTAGCCTATCGGCCAGTAGTGGAGCGATCCATGGCCTCTTCACCCGATCGGATCGAAGCGTCCACGTCATTTTGTCCGCCGGCTCCGTATCCGCTTGCCCGCACAAACAATTTTTCTGTTCAAACCTTCAAAATCTGCTGGGTAGACCATGACACGCTATGACAGTGGCCATGGTCCACCGCATCGTGAAGATTATTTGTGGCGCATTTCCCGCGCCTGTCGGCATCGCTTTCATCAATCGTGGCGAGCGAAATCCACTGCCGTTGCGGCTGTGCACTAGGCCCTCCCCTTCAATGCAGCGCGAGGACTACCACGCTATGCGGCGGCAAGGTTACCGATAGGCCATCGGGCGAAACTGTCGCGCCGCCAAACGCCACTGGGCGCACGACGTCCGGCGACCCGAAATCATTATGCGACTGGATATCGGGCGCTGTGAGAATACGTCCATCCACGCTGGCGGCTTGCACACCTTCGAGTTTAGCCGTCACGGTCGCAGATCGGTTGGGATCGGTGTTGGTCAGGGAAATATATACCTGCCCCGCCTTGCTCCGCGCCGCCGCTGCGCTGACCGCCGGGACGGTCCATTGATCCTTGTTATACCAGGGGGATTTCAGGTCCAGCGGCAGGAAGGTCGCGTCCTGAAATGGCTTATACATTTCGAACACGTGATAGGTCGGGGTCAGCACCATTTTATCATCCTTCGTCAAGATCATAGCCTGAAGGACGTTGATCATCTGGGCGATGTTGGTCATGCGCACCCGGTCGGCGTGACGGGCGAACAGGTTGATGTTGAGCGCGGCGATGATCGCGTCGCGCATGCTGTTCTGCTGATAGAGGAAACCCGGATTGGTGCCCGGTTCCACATCGGTCCAGATGCCCCATTCGTCGACCGCCAGATTGACCCGTTTTTCCGGGTCATATTTATCCATGATCGCGCCATGCTTTGCCAGCAGCTCTTCCATGACCATCGTGCTGACAAGGGTGCGGGCATAGTCGGTTTCGGTGAAATCGGTGGCAGATCCCTTCACCTTCCCGCGAGTGGGATGGGTGTAATAATGCAGGCCGACGCCGTCGATGGACTTGCCCGCGACGCGCATCATCACATCGGTCCAGTCATAGTCGCGGCTATTGGCGCCGCTCGCGATCTTTAGGATTTTGGTGCCGCGTGGCGACTTGACGAAGGTCGCATAGCGGCGGGTGACGTCGGCGGCATATTCAGCGCGCATATTGCCGCCGCAACCCCAGAGTTCGTTGCCGATGCCGACATAGGGCAGCTTCCACGGTTGCTTGCGGCCGTTCTTCGCCCGCTCGTCCGCCAGCGTGCCGGCCGGGGCGGTCATATATTCGACCCATTCGGCCATTTCCGCCGGCGTGCCGTTGCCCACATTGCCCGACACATAGGCTTCCGCCCCGATCAATTCGGCAAAGTCCATAAATTCATGGGTGCCAAAACTGTTGGGTTCGGTCACGCCGCCCCAATGGGTGTTGATCTTGGTCGGGCGCTGGTTGCGCGGGCCGATCCCTTCGCGCCAGTGATATTCGTCGGCGAAACAGCCGTCGGGCCAGCGCACCAGCGGCACGGCCAGCGCCTTGAGCGCGGCCACCACATCGTTGCGATAGCCACGCGTGTTGGGGATTTTCGACCCCGGCCCGACCCACAGGCCGCCATAGATGCCATAGCCCAGATGTTCGGCGAACTGGCTGAAGATGCGGCGGTCGATCGTCGCGCCGGGTTTGTCCGCGTGCAGCGTGGCGCTCGCCGTCAACGCGGTTGCGGCAGGAACGCTGTCCTGCGCAGCGACAGGGGATAGCGGCGACAGGAGGGTCGCCGCGAACAACGAGATGGACAGTATTATGCGCTTTTCCATATCACCCTATCCCTTTGATATTTATCTATAATATTGAATTTTCAGACTTTTCTGAGTGGTTCGACGATCGCGGCGATATCGCGTTGCCCCTCCCCCGCGCCGTCCGCATCCAGGAAGCGTTGCCGCGCCGCCTGCGCAATGGATGGGCGGATGCCCACGTCCGACAGCGCCTGCGCCGCATAGCCCAGATCCTTCGCCATCAGCGGCACGAGGAAATGGGGCGCATAGTCGCGGTCGAGCATGCGGCGGCCAACGCCCTTCACCATCGGGCTGGCAGGCGCCCCGTCGAACAGGATGGAGACGGCCTGTTCGACGTCGAGGCCATGTTTTTCGAACAGGGCGATGGCCTCGGCAAGGCTGGCGGCCTGCACGCCGCACAGGAAATTATTGGCGAGCTTCACCGTCGCCGCGCTGCCGACCGGGCCGAGATGGACCAGCGCGCTGCCCATCGCGTCGAAGGCCGGACGGGCGGTGGCGATGCTGTCCGCTTCGCCGCCGACCAGAAAGCGCAGCGTTCCCTGCGCTGCCTGATCGCGACTGCCGGTGACGGGCGCTTCCAGAAAGCCGACGCCCTGCGCGGCGGCCTGCCGCGCAAGGTCAAACACCCAGTCGCCGGTCAGGGTGCTGGATTCGATCGCGATCGCGCCGGGCGCCATCGCCGCCAGCGCGCCGTTTTCGCCGGTCCAGACGTTGCGCGACACGTCGTCGTCCGCCAGCATGGCAACGACGACGTCCGCGCCCGTCGCGGCATCAGCGGGGGTCGCGGCGATCCGTGCGCCCGCTTGCCCCAACGCCGTCGCCTTGTCCGTGCTGCGGTTCCATACCGTCACGTCGAACCCGGCCGCCAGCAACTGGCGCGCCATGCCGCCGCCCATCAGGCCAAGGCCCAGAACCGCTATTTTCCTGTTCGTCATCCGATCACCTTGAAGCGAGAGAGAGCGGCCTCGTCGATTTCGAGGCCCAGTCCGGGCAGATTGTCGTCCAGATCGATATGGCCGTCTACCGCCTGCGGTTCGCCCTTGAAGATGTACCAGAAAAGTTCGTTGCCGACTTCCACATCGACCATCGGGAAATATTCGGCGATGGGGCTGTTCAGGCTGGCCATGACGACATGGTAATTGTGCATTTGCCCGGCATGGGGGACGACGGGAATGGAATAGGCTTCGGCCAGCGACTGAATTTTCCGGGCGGCGGTGATGCCGCCGACGCGGTTGGTGTCGAACTGGAAATAGTCGAGCGATTTCGCCTCTATCATCTGGCGGAAGCCATAGCTGGTAAATTCATGCTCGCCCGCCGCGATCGGCGTGGTGCCGAACCGGCGCAGCTCATGATAGCCGTTAATGTCGTCAGGGATGATCGCTTCTTCCAGCCAGCGCAGGTTGAACGGTTCGATCAGGCGCATCATGCGTTTGGCATAGTCGAGGCTCCAGCCCATATAGGCGTCGGCCATGATGTCGATTTCGTCACCCACGGTTTCGCGCACGGTGCGGATCAGTTCGACATTGCGGGCCATGCCCGCCGCGCCGTCGATCGGCCCCCAGCCAAAACGCAGTTTCATCGCCTTATAACCCTGCGCCTTGTAGGCGGCGGCTTCCTGCGCCAGTTCGTCCAGCGGGATCGAATAGAGGCGGCTGGCATAGACCGGGATCTTCGCCTTGGTCCGGCCGCCCAGCAGGCGGAAGACGGGCTGTTTCGCGGCCTTCCCCATCAGGTCCCAGATCGCGATGTCGAGCGCGGAGATGGCGACCAGCGCCACGCCCTTGCGCCCGAAGGCCATCGTCTTGCGGTACATATGCTGCCACAGAAACTCGCTATCCCAAGGGTCCTGACCGATCAGCAGGGGGCTGAGATACTGGTCGATGAGCTGTTTGGTGACGAGAGGCGCCAGTGCGGCATTGCCGATGCCGACCAGCCCGGCGTCGGTGAAGATTTCGACGATCAGCCAGCCGTGAAAGGTGAAGGTGCCCATTGTTTCGGGCGACAGCATCGGCGACACCAGATCCATGGGATTGGTGCAGAAATGCGGCGGCAGCGGTACGGTTTCGCCTTCCCACTGAACGACGCGGGTGCGGATTTCGGTGATTTTCAAGGAACGGCCTTTCGAATGAAGGTGAGTTGTGAAATGCGGGGGATGCAAAGGCAGATCAGCCCGAAGGCGATCAGGTGCAGCGTCGCGGCCAGCGTCAGTACCGGCGTGTAGCCAAGCCCGGCGTCGAGCGCCCAGCCTGCCGCCTGCCCCATGACGATGCCGCCGAACGCGCCGCCAAGGCCGACGAGGCCAGCCAGACGGCCGAGCGCGCTCCGCGGGGCAAGGTCGGTCGGCAGGGTCATCACGAGGGTGGACCAGCTTTGCTGCCCGAAGAAGGCGAGGCTGAAGATCGTAATGACCGCTGCGACCGAAGCCGCCGACGGTGCGAGCATGACCCAAGGCATGCAGGCAGCGCTCAAACCCAGCGCAATCTTGCGCGCGGCGTCGACGGATCGGCCGGTGGAGAGCAGTCGGCTGGAAAGCCAACCGCCGCACAGGCTGCCCACGCCCGATGCGGCATAGGGTATCCAGCCGATGGTCGCGGCCTGTTTCAGGTCGAAGCCATGCGCTTCGAACAGATATTTGGGCAGCCAGAAGAGGTAGAAATACCAGGCCCCGTCGCTCATGAACTTGGCGGCGACAAGGCCGCGCACTTCGCGGCGGGACAGGAGCATGGCGATGGTCGGAGCCGGTCCTGCATCCGCTTCGCCATGGGCCTGTTCATGCGGGGGCGTGCGATAGGTCAGGAACCACCAGAGCGCCCAGAGCAGGCCGAACCCGCCGGTGATGAAGAAGACCCAGCGCCAGCTGGCCAGGTCGAACCAGTGACCATAGGCAAGGATGCCCGCGATCAGCGGCGGCGCGATGACTGCGCCCACCGCCGTCCCGGCATTGACAAGGCCCATGGCGGCGGCGCGGCGCTGCGGCGGGAACCATTCGGCAATGGCGCGGGTGGCCGCCGGAAAGCCGCCGCCCTCCCCCACGCCCAACAGGAGTCGGCTGACCACCAGCGCGGCGATGCCGCCCGCCACGCCATGGCTGGCGCAGGCGAGCGACCAGAAGATCATGATGGCCAGAAAACCACGCCGGGTGCCCACCCGATCCAGCAGCCAGCCGCCACCCAGATACATGAGGCCATAGGTGGCGAGGAATGCGGAATCGAGGAAGGCCTTGGTCTGGTTGCCGATCGGGATGTCGGCCTCAATATATTTGATCGCCCAGGGCAGGGTCTGGCGATCGAGATAGCTGATGGCGATGGCGACGGTGATCATCGCCGCGATCGCCCAGCGCCCCGCGTAAAGCCGCGCCCCTGCCGATGTCATGGCCTCCATTTTTTGCCCTTACTGACCGTCGAGGACGATCAGGGCGACGCCCTGACGCGGCAGGCGCAGGTCGATGCTGGCGCCGCCGCGCTGGCCTGTCGCTATCGACAGGGTTTCCGCGTGCATGACCGATGCGGCTTCCAGCTGCTTATATTGGTCCTGATCGGGCGATTGGGGCGAACCCATTTTTTTCCAGGCGCTAAAGGCGTTGGCATGATCGCCATCGACCCGCCACAGCTTGGCCTGTGCAGGCTTGCCCTTGATGCCGTTCAGGCTGAGCTTGATCTGGGCATCCGGCCCGGCGACGTCGTCGTCATGATAATGCCAGACGAGCAGTGCGACCTTGCCATCGGCGGTGCGGGTGGCGATGGAGCCGATATCGGCATCCCCCTGCACGCCATTCTTCATCAGCGTGTCGAGCGGCACCTGCGCAGTGTTCGTGGTCGCCAGCTTCGTTTCGCCCAATTGCGCGAACAAGCGGAAAACGTTCAGCACCGGCAGATCGACGCCGTTGGTCGATAGCTGACGATAGCCTGCGAACCAGGGCTGGTCCTCAAATTCGAAAGACCAGGACACGACACCTTCCAGATTGACCTTCCGCTTTTCGGCCAGTTCCCAGATGCGCGCGAAGCTGGCGGCGGTGTAGCTGCTATACATGGTGCCGTTGCGGTAGGCGTTGGCCGGCCCCGGACAGGCGGCGCAGCCCTCGGGGTCGCTTTCACCGATCACGACCGGCTTGCTTGCGAGCGAGGGGATCGACAGGACTTTGGTAAAGCCGCCATCGGTTTCGCGCAGATGGGTGGCGATGCCCATGCGGACATGACCGTCGACGAAGGTCGGCTTGCCCTTGGCGTGGAAGGACAGGAAATCGGTCGGCGTACCGGTCTGGCCGGTCGCATAATTTTTGCCGGAGGAAACGTGCTTCAGGAAGCCGTCCATGAAGGTGCCGCCCGGCCCGGCGACGTCCGGTCCACCGACGCGCGCGGTCGGCAACGCCTTGCGCACGGCGGCGATGACATAATCATGCAGCTTGTAGAATTCTTCCGGACTGGCGGTCCAGTAGAAGGGCGAGTTCGGCTCGTTCCAGACCTCGAAATACCATTTTTCGACTTCGGCCCGGCCATAGCGTTCGATATTGTGGAGCGTCCATTGATGGATCAGCTCCGCCCATTTTTCATAATCCTTGGGCGGATAGGTCCAGCCGGTGGCGATCAGATTATAGGCGAAGCCGGGGCGCCAGCTATGGCGATAAGGTGTACCCGCCGTGGCATTGGCCATCGCTTCGGGGGTGAAGCCGATCTGGAGATAGGGACGGATGCCCTCCGCCAGATATGATCTGCCCCCCGCTGAGTGGCCCAGAGACTATGATAGTCTGGACCATGAAAGGGACATTGAATGCCGAGCAAGAAGCACAAGCCGGAAGAGATCATCGGCAAGCTGCGTGAAGTTGAGATT